>TARA_R110001632_G_scaffold54190_1_pt1 | contig 11934 bp, 9 predicted proteins | sample TARA_R110001632 | Tara Oceans TARA_R110001632 (sample SAMEA4398266) | marine metagenome | biome: Polar Biome; feature: [SRF] surface water layer (ENVO:00010504); material: water (ENVO:00002006), including particulate matter (ENVO:01000060) such as... | depth 5 m
CAAAGTCAACTAGATTTTCCGAGGATCGAGCAAACTTCTTTAGGAAGTCCAAAGTAAACGTTACTTCAATATTGTTTAAGCTCAAATCCTCATTGATTTTTTGGAGCTTATTATAAAGGATTCTGAAAATATCTTTCTTTTTGACCTTCTCCAATAATACATTGCAGTCTACCAAAGATAATAACTCTTTAAAAATAGACGAGGTCGGAGACTCCTTGTCAGAATTAAACCCCATTGATGGAGTATTATCTACTCCGCTAGTCACAAAAATTTTGACGTTAGAAAAGTCAGCTATATCTCCATTAGACATTTGCAACTTCCCGTCCTTTAATATTTGAGCAAATAGACTCTTAACAGATAAGTGTAGCTTGTGAAAATCGTCAATAATAATAACGCTATTAGGGTATATAGTAATCTTCTCGCATAAAGAAGTATTGTTCATAATCTCTGGTAAGATTTTAAACTTAGCGAACTCATCTGAGAAATGGACTCCGCTGTAGTCTAGGACATTCACCCCACTTTTTTCCAGAGAGTCCTTTAAATTGGAGCAGAAAAAACTTTTCCCTGTAGACTCTTCGCCAGTAATACAATAAATACTCGGGACTGAACTTTTTTTATGTATCCCGTAGCTTGAAAGTGATATTGATTCAATAAGAGAATCGATAATTTTATTGTTACCCACGAACTTTTCTTTTAAACCGCTAGACAAGTCGGATAAAATATTTGGCTTACGCAAAGGATTTTCCTTCTTAGAGAAGAACTCTTTTAGGTGCTTTGTTGTAACATCCGGTAATTTTTCTCCTTTCTCACTCGCCCAAGAAGATAATTGCTCTGTGACAAAAGACAACACAGAATCTGCGGAATGAAGGTCAACATTTTGTTCTTTGATGTTTTCTTTGAGGTCTTTAAAAGAAGAATCTTTGCCCCAATGAGAAACTTTCGCTTGTGCTCCACAATGATCGATCACATCAATCGCCTTGTCTGGATAAAACTTATTCGGGAGATACTTCTCACAAAAGTTAATGACGTTGTTTATGAAGTTCTCTGTATAACGAACACAATGAAACTCTTCGTAATATGAGGCAATAACAGGCAATATCTCCTGCATCTGGAACTTAGAAGGTTCCTTAATGATAACTCTTTCAAAACGACGATCTAGGGCAGTGTCTTTTTTGATCGTGTTCGTATATTCATTAATTGTAGTTGCTCCAATACAACTTATTGTGCCTCTTGCTAATTCTGGCTTAAGTATGTTTGAAGCCTCCAAGGAGTTCTCTGTTGTCCCTCCTGCTCCCACCAATGTGTGGATCTCGTCTATAAAGAGAATGATATTATCGTGCTTTTTAACCTCATCTACAAACTTCTCCAACCTCTCTTCAAACTGTCCCCTATATTGAGTCCCAGCGACCATACTAGATAAACTCAAAGAATAAATGACCTTGTTGGCGATAAGTTCTGGAGCTTCCCCATTAACAATCTTAGAAGCTAACCCCTCAATCAAAGAGGTTTTACCTGTTCCTGCTGGACCCACTAAAATTGCATTTGGCTTTTTCTTCCTGCAAAGGATGGTGGCTATCTCTGATATTTTATCATCAAAGTCCACAACCTTATCGAACTCGTCACGGGAGGCTTTCAAGTTTAAATTTTCCGCAAATTGATCTAGGATCTTATTTTCGTCAAACATCCCGACCCAGTTCCCCATAGGGGGATCAGAATCACCGACTCCGAAATCAAATTCTATTTCCGGCTCTTCCTCATCTCTTAAGAATGCAGAAATGTCAGTAATTAATTCATCGCGAATAACTTCATCAAAAACTTCTGCTAAAGCCTTCGGAGTATAGTCATCATTTAACATGCACAGAAGCATTGACTCTGTGCTAATGTAATCTAGCCCGAAAAGCTCTTTTTGGACAAACTCACAATGATTAATAAGATGAGATAATTTGCTTGAATAATTTCTAGAGACCTCCTTATTGGGCTTTTTCTTTTTAAGGGTATCCCCTGCTGCTACATTAAGAGCTTCAATACCATCGTATCTTCCTAAAATAATTTCACATGACAAACTTATATCCTGTATGAAGCAGGAAAAGAAAATATCTAAATCAACTTTATTCCTCCCAAGGTGTTCCGTTAAGTCTTGAGATTTTTTTAATATAGAAATTAGTTGAGGAGTAAAAGGCAAGTCATTCATTTTTTCTTGAGGTCCATTAGTTTCATCATAATTTTAGTATCTACGACCCTCGCTGAGTCTACAAAATTACTACCACGGCCTTTGCTCGCGTTCAAGATCAAAATACAGTCTTTTGAAATTTTATATTGATTAAGGAAGTCAGAAAGAGTTTCAGACCTTGAATTATCCATAATTAGAAAACTAGCTGAAGCAGTATTATCTGAACCTTCGATAAGCATATACTTATTGCCGTTTTGAGATATCCTTGTAAAGAAATCTTTAACTTGGCAAACTGTTTTGAACTTAGAATTCTCTGGGATCTCATCCAATTCTTTCAAGCAGACCATTGAACCAAACTCATCTTCGAAACAGTCTCTCAAATCAAAAGAGTAGCTATAGCCCAATAAACTATTTTCATACCACCAATTAGAAAACTTGCGATATGGTTTATTCTTGTCGAACATTTCTTTGTAGTTCTGAAACTTCTTTTTGAATGTCTCAAACCTAGAATCCTTCATTATAGGGCGACCATCATCAGCAATAGCCTTAACCTCAATGACTTCAGATATTGAATGTAAAATGTCATCACCGAACCTGTCTTTAAATAGAATAAAATTCCTCTTTTCCCTATCGGTCAAAATGTTGAACGCTTGAGCCTCTAAAACTAAACGACTCCTTTTGTCTGTAGTTTCACCCATGGCTCCAGCTTGGATCAGAGCGACCAGAACAGAAATATTAATGCCGCAACTTTTCGCAGCGGAGAAAACATCATACTTGCTCGAAAAGCCATCAGAACCCTTAAAGTCCATAAGGCTCTCAATCGATTTCGATGAAATACCTTTGATACTATTTAAGCCGTATCTAATATCGACCCCTTCAATCGAAAAATTCATTTTTGATTTAAATAAGTTAGGGGGCAACAGTTTAATGCCGAAATGGTCTAATTCTTGATGGACAGAAGCAATAACTGATAAAGGGTCTGGGTCGAACTCAGAGGACTCAAGGACAGACAAGAAGAACTCTCTAGGATACTTATACTTTAGATAAACTGTTTTAGCTGCCAACTCAGCATAAGCGAAGCTGTGGGACTTGTTGAAAGAGTAATCTGCTGAAGCTAGGAGAGCACTCCAATAGAAATCACTAATCTGACTATCTAACTTTAAATTTTCTGCGGCTTGATAAATCCTATCTCTCCACTTAGGCATCTCATCAGCTTTCTTCTTACCGACAATACGACGAAGAGTTTCTGCCTCTTCTAGAGTTAAACCGAAAACCTTGTTAGCAATCTGCATCAACTGCTCTTGATACAAGATAACGTTTTTAGACCAAGATAGAATTTCGTCTAGTTCTTTATGGAGGTCACTTGATTTAGGGGCTTGCTTTTGTCGAATATATTCATCAACAAATTGTAAAGCCCCCGGCCTAGCAAGAGCTACAACGTCAGAAAGTTCATTTAAATTGTCTGGCTTAACTTCTTGGCAAACCCTAAAGTTTGTGCTAGCAGAAATCTGGAATAACCCTTCTGGATGATTGTAATCTTGAAGCTTCTCGTATATGAAATCATCATTAGGGTCAATTTCATCTATATTAATCCCAATCTTCTCGCAAGTCCTGTGAGCGATAGTCAGAGTTCTGAGGCCAAGAATATCGAACTTAACCATGAGGTCAGCGACATCATGCATATTGTAACCTGTTATTAGATCTCCATCTTTAGTTTTTTGAAGAGGCACAACATCTCCTATTGATTGAGAGCAAATAGCAATGCCAGATGGATGGACCCCCGTGTTTTTGATTAAGTTTTCTATCTTCTTCGCGTTGATAAAAGTCCTGTTGTGTTTCTTCGCCCAATCATCGAACTTCTCGTTCTCTTCTCTCGCATTCTGCAAGGAGGATACTTTACCATGAAGCTTCGGAATCATGTCACTGACCGCATTAGCTTGATCCTCATAAGCTTCATCAAAATACTTAGTTGCCTCTCTAATACAGAGTTTAGAACTGAAAGTATTGAAGGTTAGGATCTTTGCTGTCCTACCCTTATGTTTTTCTTCAATGTATTCAATGACTCTCTGTCTTTGCTCATAACTAATATCTGAATCAACATCAGGGAGAAGGCTACCAACAAGAAACTCTTTATTCCTTTTATCGTAAACTTTTTTAGCCCGGCTCTTTGAAACAAAACGCTCAAAGAATAAATTATGAGGAATGGGGTCAATATTGGTTACTCCAAGCAAGAATAAAACTAAAGAACCAGCAGCAGAACCGCGACCTGCTCCAGTGGGGATACTGTTTTTATGACAGAAGTTTAGAACATCCCAGTTCAACAAAATATAATCTGTAAACCCAAGCTCTTCGAAAGTTTCTAACTCCTGTTTAGCACGATCAAAGTACGCTTTTTTATTCTCATACTTCGTAATACCCTTATCCCGCAAGCCTTTGCGGGTAAGCTCATACATAATTTCTTTAGTCGAGCTTTCTTTGCCAAGCCCAATACCACTCAATACAGCTTCGCTGACAGAAGTTTTAGGTAATTCAACGCCAACAGGCTCACAATCATCGTAAACAGAAAAATCTTCAAACATCACAAATTCATTTCTTTTTTAAGTGCAGAAAAAACCTTAAAGCACATCTTATTATCATATAATGCATCATGCAATTTATCCTCTTCAAACTCTATGCCGAAGAATTTAAGTAACTGGTTTTGAGAAACTCTTGCCTTGAGGGATCGGTCATGGATTATCTTATACTGCCAACTCAATAAATCTTTCTTGGGCTTATCGAGATCTTCCCTATAAGCCTTGCCGAAAGCTCTAGTGTCATAAATTCGATTAAGGTACGAGTAATCAGGAGTTTCTCCCAATAACCTTTGCATCCCAGCTACCATATAGACATCAAAGCCCAAAAGGTTCTGACCGACAATTTTGTATTCTGGGTTGAACAAATCAGCTTTAAAATCAGCCCAAACTTTCTTCAAAGGTTCTTTTCTTTCGTCATACTCATCCCAAGTAAAACCAGTAAGACGCTCTACCAACTTGTTGATTTGCAGATCCTTATGACTAATATACCTATCGTTCTCTTCGATTATTCTATTGCCTTGGCAGATTAACCATGAAACCTGCCAAGTGCGAGAAGAATGTAAATTAAGGCCTTCAGTTTCAGTGTCGAAAACTAGATATTTTTGATTATGTGGTAGCATCTTTATAAGACTCCCAGCAGAACTCGTCTGAGCAGAAGTGATTTAGGTTTGGGCTTTGGAAAGTTGGGGGCCTGCCTCCAGATCTATTGCAAGCAGCCTTATACATTTGTGAAGCTGCAAATTCATCTTTATTGTGATGAAGAATCGTCTTAACTGTTTGCGTCTTAACCCCAAGCCCTTCAATGACAGGCTTAATTTGAAAATCAAAAGGGTGATTGTTATCTTCAATAAAGTAAACTGGATCTAAATGTTTAATATCTATATGAGATAATCCAAAGTAAAATAAATTATTAAAGACATAAGAGTCGTAGAAGGGTACGCATACCTTAAGGTTCTTAAAATCTTCTTTACTATATTCGGATAAAATCAGGGAGTTGCAATCATTCAAAGACGCACTTGAATACAGTCTTTTTAAATCTTGTATCCCCTCGTTATTTTTAGCAAAGATAACTAATTTGCTAGACCTTTCATTTTCATCAGTTCCGTTGTTGACAACAGAAATCCTAAGACCGAATACCAAATTAATTTTTTCTTCTTGAAAAAGATTATTAAATACTCTGAAGCCGTAAAAGCTGTCTTCGACTAAAACTACACGCTCCAAAGAGTTGAGCTTTGCGATGTCCAAGATCTTCTCTGCGGTCAGAATAGAATTGCCTATACTAAACTGACTCTTAAAGAGAGGTATCATGCAGGGATCTTAAAGGAGATCCCTCGGACTGTCAAACGAAAAAGACGGGCAACCGGAATATTTTTTCTTCTCAATGTGTGTCCCTACTCCTCCGTCAAGAATTACTTGCAAACTTTCTTTAACGTAAGACGACTTGATAAACTTGTCTTTCTCTCCAAGTAGATGGTAATACTCAAATGGGAACTTGAATGGACAGTGCCACATCAAATCTCCGTTCTTTTTCAATTGCCCTACGCGAGTAGCTCTACCGCAAACAATTTTACCAGCGAACCCTTCTTCCTTCGCTGGATATCCCTTGTCCCAAGCAAGCCCACTAACCGCAGTTTTGTGATTGAAGTTATTGATTACCTGTTGGACATCCGTTAAAAAATATTCAAAACCTTCTAGGTCTAGTTCATCCAACGGCTCCATAGCCATAAGGCCTTCCCCATTCAAATCGAACTTCAAGAATAAGAACTCCATGCGCCTCTTGAGGTATTCTGGATACAAGTATTTAACAGCGAGACAATACATGTAATCCTGCATGTTGTCTGTATACTCCTTGCCTTCGAAAACGTTTTTCGAGGTTTTAAAGTCTCGGATTATAGCTGTTTTTTTTCTTTTAAAAAGAAAGAGCTTATCTATAAACCCTAGTATCCGATAATCCTTATCTCCTTCGTTCACGGATATGTCAAAATCTTTCTCAGAAATGGCTTCTGTCGGTTTCCCGTCTGTGTCTCCAAAAAAGTCAAAATTAAGACCCTCAACTGTCATCTTGTTGATTAGGTCCATGTTTTCAAAGTCGTCTACCTCATACTTTTTGGCGTAAGCTTCTACCATCCTCTTAATCGGGAGACTAACATTTATATCTTGAGCTTTAATAATAGCTCTATAATGATTCCTATGCCTCGGGTTCCCCAAGTTTTCGAAAACAGCGTGACAGATTGTCCCGCGCAAAGACCCATGATTAGATTTATCTGGTAAGCGCAAATGATACTTGGCCCAATATTGCCAAGTACAAGTTTGCATTGTTTTTATGCGCGAGGCTGAGAGTGGCTTGTTTTCAGATTTCTCCATAATGGAAGTCGTATTTTTTTTCGAACTTCCTTAAATTGGAAGTGAATGTTTTATTGACCCCACGTTTATTCATCTCTTTGGCGAAATCAATAATGTTAGCCATTGACTCATTATGTTTAATTGACGAACAATATTCAACATATTTATTTATTTGGCCTTCGTTCATTTCTCCGAAGTCATTTTCTGGAGGTGGGGAAAAAAATACTTTATCAAAATCAATTTGATCGCAGAGCTTAAATATAGACTTAATTGAACCTTCAAATCCCCTATTGGAACCTGAATTAAAATCATTATTGAAAGCAATGAAAATTTTATCTAACGGTAATCCATGTAGCTTAGATATGAACTTAGGAGAAATATTAAGTCCGAAGGAGACGAGGACATTTTTTACTCCAGCATCGAATAACGAGATGCAATCTCCAATCGATTCTACAATATAAACGCTTCGACTCTCTTCAATGGCAGGACGAACATCATCAATCGTATAATATGGATAGAACCAATCAGAGCACCTGCCATTGTGAAGCCATTTAGGTCTAGGGTCATCCGTTACCTTTCGACCAGAGAAACCATGTATCCTACCATCAGGGCGGGAGATAGGGAATATGACTCGCTGGTACATCTTCCCAGACATCGCCAAACCGCACTTAAACTTTTTTAAGGTGTCTTCTGATATCCCCCTATTAAGATAAAAGTCATAATGAGGCAACAAGCGATTCAAGCAAGAATCTGGATATGTTTTTTCTTCATTCAAAAGATTTTTTTTAGCAGGGCGTTCATATATGTTTACACCACTACTCTTCAGATAAGAACCTAAAACACTCTTATCATTAGTATTTAAAGTTTTCTGGAGCAAGGCTTCAAAGGGAAGGAACATGGAGTCTTCCACGTAGTCCTTCCAAACCCCCGTATCTTTATAAATCTGTAGTGCTGTGGAATTATCACCAGACCTGTATACGGCACTGGTTCTCCAATAAGAACCATGATCTTTTAGGCGATAGCCAAGGTCTTCTAAAACAGATTTGTAATCAGTCATTGTGAAAGAGTAACTGGGATATCGTCGCTTTCGTTACTCGACTCCAAATTTACATCAACATTATTAACGGAATTAACAATATCTTGAAGGTCTCCTCGCTCTTCGATTCTGAAGTTTTGAATATTCAAGTTTATAAAGTTCTTGCGATTAGATCCATCTGGCATTTCTATGGGATTAATGTCACGAAGAGGTTTTCTACCCAAGTGACGAGCTTTAAGGTTCACTAATTTGTGAGTCCCAAATCGATCTCCATCTGCGTGGATTTCATCTGCGACCTTTCTCCTCAATAAAAACAAATGAGAGCAGAATTGAGTGATACCATCAGAAAGTGAAACAACGCTTTCATCGTCAACAACAGAGTCTGCGCTACGGTTACTGGTAATTCCAAGTCTGTTAGCTTGAACAGAAGTCATCATTGATACGCAGGGCTTACCATCAAAACACAAGTCTCTGTGAATAGTCTGTTTGAACAAATGAACCATTGAGGCTACTTGTTGCCAACCTTCGTTTTTACCAAGGTTATTAAAGTCTGTCTTGATGTAATCAAAGCTAAAAATCATTCTATTACCCCTGCCAACTTTAGAGTAGTAATATCTCTTTAGATAAGAGCACATTTCTTCAGCAGACATCCCAGCAACATTCACATAATAAAACTGCATATTGCCAGCCTTTATCTTATCCCAAGTTTCGCGCACTCTCGCTACAACCTCTTCAACAGACCAATCCTTATAACTAGAAGTCCTCCACTTTCCACTTTGTAGGAGGTAAACGGGTACTCCACTCATTGCAGAACATTGACGGAAAGTAAGCTCCTCTTCGCTCATTTCACCATTGTCAAAGTGCAAGACAGGGATGTTGTATTTAGCTCCAGTTCTTGTAGTGTAATCCATACAGAACTGAGTCTTTCCTACGCCAGCACGAGCGACAATAACAGAGATGTTACCTTCCAAAAGGAGAGACCCGTAAATCTCATTTATTCTTTCGTGTGGACCCATTAATCCAGATTCTTCAACAGGATTGTTCCCTCTATCCTCCACTAAATCTTCCATCAGATCAAAAAGATTAACTGGCCCATCGTCAGAAAACTCAAACTCTTTAATATTTTTATTATAAATCTCGTCAGCTTTATCTATAATTTCTGAATATTTTATATCAGGATCGACTCTTTTGACGTAAGAAGCTACGTCCCTTGCGGAGCGATAAATCTCTCTACGAGCAGAGAACTTTTTCAACTCTTTTACCGAAGAAATAAATATATCTTCTGTTATCTTATGATAAACAAGAGAGCGGATATATTCCGGCAGATCGATGCTGTCTGGAAAGCTCACCTTTAGTTGTTCTAACCTCGGGATAAGAATAGTGTCATCAATTGACTCTGTATTATTCAACGCATTCCGAATCAACTTAAAAATAGAATGGTGAACTTGAGAGTCATCACTGAAAAAATCTCTCTCATTAAGAAATACTGAAACTTCTGCCCACTTGTGAGGATGCTGTAAGAGACCTTTTAATACAGTCTTCTCTAGATCCATGCTATAGATCATTACTTGCCTCCTTTTCTATAGAAATTTCCACTAGCTTAGTAAGAGCCATGTCAACACAAGTATTATCGCTTTTAGCTGAGAACGTTGGTTGACCTGATTCATTAATGTAATAAAGGAAGAACCCTTTGTTTCCTCCACTCGGAGAACCAGTACAGTCAAACAACTTAGTTAGTATACTCTGCGGTAAAGTATTATCTGGTTTTTCGAAATTATTCATATTATTTCAAGCCCCTTTAGCAGCTCTTCATTGAGAGTATCACTCTCCAATATTCTTACAAGTCTAATTTTGTTGATTTCGCAAAAATATTCCTTCTTTTCATCTCTTTGTAGTTGAGACAAAAAATTCTGCCTAGAATTAGAATGAAAAAATTTATTGTATTTATAATGCTGGTTACCGTCCACCTCTATTGCGAGCTTTTTATTCGCGTTGTAGAAGTCGATGGTCATCCTTGTCCCGAGGACGGGCAGTTCTTCGAAAACAATGTCAGAAATCCAATATTCATAGAGAAGGTCTTTCACCCTTTTCTGAATTTTACTGCGACACTTTTTATCCCAGTCAATTAAATACTTAGGAGAATTCTTGAGCTTTTGTTCCCGGCCTGTTGCCGTTAAAAACATCATGCAAAAACGTTTTTTGCAATGAATAATTGCATTCCCTCTTTTATCCCCTCGTCATTTTCAAGAAGATCATACAAGGACTGCATGCCTTGATACTTTTCCTTAATCTCAAGCCCTCTGCCTTTAAGGTAAGTAGAGAGATCTTCGTCAATCTTAAACCAAGATGTAGACTTCTCAATATAATTCCACATTAAAAGCATTTCTATGATCTCCCGCTCAATCCAAATTGATTTGCCGTCAGAGCGCCCGTGTTTAATTGGATATCTAACACGCATGCCCGTGCTTTCATTCGTTGACTTTTGAATATGAACTTTGGCATAATGACCAATGATTGGGTTCTCGGGGCTTGGTTTTGCTTTTTGATCCTTTAGGATTAGATCAGACTGGTTTCTTCTCTCAAAATTAATAATCCAATCTGGATAATGAAGTGCTGCATTGCCACCGCTAGAATTGGTTTGGTTATTTGGGTCACTAGGAGCATACTGATTAGTCCTTATAGTTGACCGAACCTGAGAGACCATAATACACATATGACCAAATTTACTCATACCAAGACTAACTCGCTTTAAGAAATCAGAAGTTAAAGAAGCTCCAGCTGCAACTTTCGCTGCGTCACTAGTGGACTTTTCTAAGTCTGATTTAGGAAGCAAGCCATCCATACTGTCGATGACAATGCAAAATTTTTCTTTATCTGGGTTGTTCTTTAGTAGTTCTCTAAGGCCATCGAAAACTACATCATAAATATTGCACTCCCAAACAAGGCAATTACCCAATTCCCAGTCTTCTGGGTCGGTCACAAATTTCAAGCCAGAACGTTTTTGAATATCTGCTGACAAACGACCTTCCGCTTTAATATACAAACCTTTCGTTTTCTCTACCGTCTCCAACATGTTCTTCATGACTTGGAGGGCTTCGTTTGTTTTTCCACCCTCATTGCAGCCAGTGAAGCGTTGAAGTCCAGCACCAAACCCGCCGCCTACAAATTGGTCTAGAATTAGGGAGCCAGTCGAAACCAGATAGGGCTTCGCAGTCTCTTCGTAGTTGTAGTGAAACTCTTTATTACTTTTAAAAAACTTCGACATAAATTCTGAAGTCCCAACTTTTTCTTTTGTGCTTTTCTCTTTTATGCTTTTCTTATTCATCTAAAAAATCTCTCATGGTTTTTCTTTTTTCGGTCAATCTATCTTGACCGAATTTGAGCTTGTGGTCAACCATTTTTTCGGAGTTTTTTGGCTTGTAGTAAAATTCCCTGTGTTTCTTGTCCAAGTATTCTAATCCGACTTTAGTTAAAAAGTATTTTATTGATCCATCGAGCTTAAATGGAGGCTTAACCTTCAACAAAAAGTCAGCGTCATTCTCGAAACGCTTAAAAACCTTCGTAGCCGCGATCATATCCAGTTTGTAATTCATCGAAGGCTGATTGTTCAGCATCTTCTTTATAAACTGTTGCCTCTCTCTGAAATAAGTAGGCTTTTTGGGTGTTTTTTTCTGGTTTTTAAAACTAAACCCGCACTCACACTCTAAAGCACGGGTAGAACATAAAGCAGAACACTTTGGACATTCCCTTTTACCTCTTGGCATAAATCTAGGTTAGCAGTCCATGAGATCGTGTGCAACCATTTTTCTGAC
>TARA_R110001632_G_scaffold10559_4_pt1 | contig 11922 bp, 12 predicted proteins | sample TARA_R110001632 | Tara Oceans TARA_R110001632 (sample SAMEA4398266) | marine metagenome | biome: Polar Biome; feature: [SRF] surface water layer (ENVO:00010504); material: water (ENVO:00002006), including particulate matter (ENVO:01000060) such as... | depth 5 m
GTGAGAGCAAAAGTATCGATGAAGAATTTCAAAAATAGTGGAATTTCTTATGATTACGGAACGATTTATATTCCTGTTCAAAATCAAAAGTTGAATTCTTTAGAACTATACAAATTTTTAACCAAAGTAGCAGATGAAAGTCATTTGATGATCAATGGAGTTGCAACTGGTTTGAGTGATGGGATTGATTTAGGAAGTAATAACTTTAGAAATGTAAAGTTACCAAAAGTTGCCATGTTGGTAGGGAATGGTGTTACGGTTAGTGATCCTGGTGAAATTTGGCATCTATTTGATCAGCGATATGATATGCATGTGACGAAGTTAGATATGACGTATTTTAATCGTGTAGATATCAGTAAATACACTGTTTTAATTGCTCCAGCCAGTAGAGGTTTAGACAAAAGAGCGATTGAGAAATTAAAAACTTGGGTTCGTAATGGTGGGGTTTTAATTGGATATAGAAGTGCTGCAACTTGGTTGAATAGTAACAAGTTTATCAGTTTGAAATTTGATAAAGCAAAGATAGATACAGTAAATAATGTTTCATTTGAAGACAGATCTTTACAAAGTGGAGCACAAGTTATTGGAGGTGCTATTTTTGAAGCAAAAATTGATCGTTCGCATCCAATCAACTTTGGTTATAAGAATGATAAAATTGCCTTGTTTAGAAATACTACATTATTTATTAAAGCGGACAAGAAGAGTTATAATAATCCTATTCAGTATACAAATAATCCTTTGTTAAGTGGATACATTTCAAAGGAGAATGCAAAAGTGATTAAAAATACAGTTCCTTTTAAAGTACAACGATTAGGTAGAGGAAGAGTAATTGTTTTTACAGATAACACAAACTTTAGAGCCTTTTGGTACGGAACAAATAAGTTGTTAATGAATGCAGTTTTCTTTGGAGATAAAATGTAATGATTCTGGTTTTTTTACTACAGAACTAACTTAAAACAAATAATTAAAGATGAATACAATTAGACTAGGAGATATAGCTCCGAATTTTACAGCACAAACTACAGAAGGAGAAATTAATTTTCATGATTGGCTAGGAGATTCTTGGGGTATATTGTTTTCTCATCCAGCAGATTATACACCTGTTTGTACAACAGAATTGGGAACAGTAGCAAATTATAAAGGAGAATTTGATAAAAGAAATGTGAAAGTAATCGCATTAAGTGTTGATGGAGTTAAATCACATCACGGATGGATTAAAGATATTAATGAAACTCAGAACACTGTTGTTAACTTTCCCATTATTGCAGACGAGGATAGAAATGTAGCTACACTATATGATATGATTCATCCAAACTCTGATAATAAATTGACAGTTCGATCTGTATTTGTGATAGGATCTGATAAAAAAGTGAAATTAACAATAACGTATCCTGCTTCAACTGGTAGGAATTTTGATGAATTGCTTAGAGTTATAGATTCGCTACAATTAACAGCATATCATAAAGTTGCTACTCCAGCTAATTGGAATAATGGAGACGATTGTGTAATTGTTCCTTCGGTAAGTAACGAAGATATTCCAAGTATTTTTCCTAAAGGACATACAGAAGTTAAACCTTATTTAAGGTTAACTCCTCAACCTAATTTAGAATAAGCGTTGAAAAAAAGATAGAGAACCTATTAACAATAATATAAGTTAATAGGTTTTCTTATGTAACAATTCTTTTAGAAAAGCGTCTTTTATATGTACTAACCAACACAAGCTATGAGTTTTTTACGCGTTTTACTTGCCATTTTCTTTCCACCATTATCAGTAATTGATAAAGGCTGTGGTTCCTTTTTTATTATATTATTATTGACTTTATGTGGATGGATTCCAGGAGTGATTGGCGCTTTGGTGATTTTAAACAATCCGAAGAGGTAATTGTCATTCCGACAGAAAGAGGTATGAGTGACGAGGAATCTTTTAGATTTTTCAATCGATTCAAAAGAATCTCATTTCGAAATGACAAGTCAGTAAATCTATTTTTAAATTTTACTAACCGCTAATTGATTTGCTCTCCGTTTTTAATCGGTTTTGAAGCTTGTAATAAAACAACATTCCCATCGGTATTATAAACACCTAAGACTAAGCATTCACTGTTAAAGTTTGCAATCTGACGAGGTTTGAAATTAACGATAGCACTTACCTGACGATTTAATAGATCTTCTTTTGTATATAAATCTGTGATTTGTGCACTGGATTTTTTTATACCTAAATCTCCAAAGTCAATATGTAATTGATAGGCTGGTTTTCTAGCTTTCGGGAAGTCGTTCACTTCAACTATAGTTCCAATTCTAATATCGACTTTTAAAAAGTTTTCAAATGTGACTTCGTTGCTCATTACTTTGTTAATTTTGTCACTACCCACAATGGTCCAATCAATAAGAATTGTAAATCTTTAATAAAAGAAGGTTTTTTTCCTTCTACTTTGTGCCCATAAAACTGACCAATCCACGCAATAACAAAAATTGCAATGGAAGCATATAATACATTGGTTACATTTCCTAACCAGAAGTTTCCTATAATCGCTAAAAGAATGAAAAACAACATTTGCACAAAATACCAGAATCCTATTCGTAGATAAAAAATTGAAATAAAAACACCAACAACAATAGCCCAATTTTCTAGTAATGGATTTTTGAGTTCAAATATACTTTCCAAAATTCCTGTTGGAATACTCATAAACAAACCAATGACGCTAAAAAAGATAGCGGGTACACAGATATAGTGAATCATTTGATTGGTGTGATTTTGATGACTTACAGCATATTCATCAAACCAGTCTTGAGCAGTTTTCATAAGGAAATTAATTAGAATCTAAAGATAGTAATTATTTCCAATCGTTACGAATCAATAAATTTTCAATATGTGCATAATGATGATTGCAATGCCAAGCATACATTCCAATATTGTTTCTTAAAACAATGATTTCTTTACTTTCAGGGTGAATAAAAGATTTCTGTAAGTCTTCATCTGAGACACCTTTTAAGAAATAGACTAATTTGGCGTGAACAGCTTTTAAATGCAACAAAGATATTGCAATTGGAGCTATTTTATAGTCAAACAATTCTGCCCAACTTTTCTCATCATATGCCTTTATGATAGGATTGTCTTCAGTTAGCACCCATTTAAAACGAATATAGCTGTGATGATGACTATCTGAACAATGGTGAACAACTTGTCTTACAGTCCAACCTCCTTTTCTGTATGGAGTGTCTAATTGATTATCTGTTAAAGTACTTATAAGTTTTTCTAATCGACTTGGGAAGTTTTCCAAAACGTCTATCCATTCTTGTTGTATTTCTTCTGTAATAATTGAAGGAGTAGAAAATTGACCAATTGGATATCTAAGATCAATCATTATTCTTTTTAAGCTTTTTTAAATTGCGTAATGCACCTCTGTTTTCAGGATTAATAGCTAAAGATTTTTGATAATATTCAATGGCTTTTACAGTATCTTTTTCTCTTGTAAATGCATCTCCCATACTGTCATAAACATTTGATTTGTGTGGATATAACGCGATGTTTATTTTAAATATTTCTTTTGCTTCTTCAAACTTATTGCTTCTTAAATATTGATATCCTGTCTGGTTTATACTCCATTCTCTAATGGTTGGATCTAAAGAATCTTTTTTCTGTACAGCTAAATATGCTTCTAAGGATTTCTCATATTCTTTGTTTTTAAAATACTCCAACGGTGTTTTTATACCTTCAGAAAGTTTAGAGAAATTGAATTTTTTACCTTCATGTTCTCTTTTTTCAGCCAATTCTATATGCATTTCTGGTTTAGAAATAAAGACTAGTTTTTCATTCATTTCTTTTAAATAAAAAGAACTGTCATTTGCTTTAATTGGAGTCATATCTTGACCTCGCCATTTTACTTTTAAAACGTCTTCTTCAAAATATACTTCTAAAGTTTCATTAGAATTAAACAAATATCGTCCTTCAGCAATTTTTATAAATTCTGGAGAATTCTTTGAGTTTCCACAAGAAATAAGAAAAATTATGCTTAAAAAATAGAATATGCGTTTCATAGATTAGGTTTAGTTGTTAAAAGTAAACTTTTGTTTGTAAAAAAGTAGTCATGTTTCATACATGAGACGACTTTTTAGGTCTTTTTGTTACAAATTTCCCTCAATAAATAAACTTATGTTACTTTTTGAGGTCTAATCAATATAATCAATATTTTATATGAACCTTAAATCAATTCCTTTTTACATTTTAGTTAGTATCTTCTTTTTAGGGTGTAGCTCATCAACAGATCCTGAAGATATTACTCTTACTCCAGATCCGGTAGTTTCTAGTAAACCAAATATTTTATTAATCATTGCGGATGATTTAGGAAAAGATGCAACACCAAATTATACGGAAGGAATTATGAAACCCACGATGCCAAATTTGCAAAGCTTGATTTCTTCTGGAATTACATTTGATAATTTATGGTCTTATGCTGTTTGTACTCCTACGAGAGCTTCTATCATAACAGGAAAATATGGTCTTAACACAGGGGTTTTAGAAGTCGGAGATCAAATCTCAACAAGTGAAACTTCAATCCAAGAATATATTAATACGAATACTGGAGATGACTATGCTACTGCTATTATTGGAAAATGGCATTTGTCTAACAACATATCAGATCCAACAACGATGGGAGTTGATTATTTTGCAGGCTTGTTAAACGGAGGCGTTCAGTCTTATACCAATTGGAATTTGGTAGAAAACGGACAATCAAATTTATCGACAGAATATACAACTACAAAATTCACAGATCTAGCTATTGATTGGGTTGCTGTTCAAACAAAACCTTGGTTTTTATGGTTGGCATATAATGCTCCGCATACGCCATTTCATTTAGCTCCAACAAATTTGCATTCACAGGGGAATTTACCTTCAGATCAAGCATCGATTGATGCAAACCCCACACCATATTTTTTATCTGCCATTGAAGCTATGGATAGTGAAATGGGAAGATTGTTAGATAGTTTACCTGTTGAAGAAAGAGCCAACACAATTGTTATTTTTATTGGAGATAATGGAACACCGGGTCAAGTAGCACAAACTCCCTATAGTAGATTAAAAGCCAAAGGGTCTATATATCAAGGAGGAGTAAACGTGCCAATGATTGTTTCAGGATTAGGAGTAAATAGAATGGGAGAGAGGGAGTTAGCGTTAATTCATACTGCAGATTTGTTTGCAACAATAGCGAAAATATCTGGTGTCTCTGTTCAAGAAATTAACAACAGTACTAGCTTTTATGACTTATTATCAGATTCAAATGCTATTCAAAGAGCGTTTGTTTATACTGAAAAATCTGATAATGGAATCAGTTATACAATTAGAGATGATAACTATAAGTTGATTAAAAATTCTGATGGAACGGAAGAGTTTTACAATCTAAGTATAGATGCCTACGAAAACTCTAATTTAATAGGAACCACTTTAAGTACTGAGGCAATCACAGCAAAAAATGCTTTAGAAGTTGAAGTAGCAAATATTAGACAATAAATTATTTTTCTGCTAAAATGGTATTTGGCGAATTTTCATCACCTATATAAAAAACGATAATTTCTAAGGTTTTTGAGCCCGTATTTTCTCCGAAATGAATTGTGTTACTTACTTCTACCAAAACATCTCCAGCTTTCATTATTTTTTGCTGATTGTTCACATCTGTAATTGTTAATTCACCTTTAGTTACTATACCGGTTGTAATAACTGGATGCAAATGTTTAGGAAGTTTAGTTTTTGGAGGAATTACAATTTTAGTAATGGTGACTTTTGGCTGACCTTCAGGAAATTTTGGTAACAAATCTCCATTCCAACTTTTTGTAGTTTCTAATAAAATGATACTTTCTGTTGTTTGTGGTATTTTCTCTTGACAACTTGAAAATGAGATAATAAAAATAAAGAGAGCTATATAAATTGAATTTGATTTCATAGTTGAAGTTGGTTAGCATATAAATGTAGACATAAAAAAGCTCTTAGAAATTCTAAGAGCTTTTTATAATAGATACTTTTTGAATGTTATTTTACATCCATTAATTCAACATCAAAAATTAAAGTTGCGTCTGGAGGAATTACACCACCTGCACCTCTTTCTCCGTATGCAAGGTTAGATGGAATTACAAAACGAGCTTTGTCTCCAACTTTTAATAATAAGATTCCTTCATCCCAGCCAGCAATTACTTGTCCAACTCCTAGAGGGAAATCAATTGGTTCTTTACGTTTGTAAGAAGAATCAAAAACAGTTCCGTCTAGTAATTGACCTTTGTAATGTACAGAAACATTAGCTCCTTTAGTTGCTTGTTTTCCGTCACCTTTTTGTAAGATGTTATAACGTAGACCACTTGGAGTTTCTTCATAGCCAGAAGCTACAGAATCTAAAAGTTCTTGCTGGTTTTTCTTTTCATCTTCTTCACGTTTTGCTCTAGATCCTTCAAAAGTTCTAAACGCTTCCACTGCATTATACGCTTCAGCATCAGCTCCAACTCTAATGATTTCTATTGACATTTTATCACCTTGTGCGACAGTGTCAACTACATTTTGCCCTTCAACAACATTACCAAAAACTGTATGTTTACCATCTAGCCAAGAAGTTTCTATATGAGTAATAAAAAACTGAGAACCGTTAGTTCCAGGTCCCGCGTTTGCCATAGAGATTTTACCAGGAGCATCATGTTTTAAGTCAGGATGAATTTCATCATCAAACTGATACCCAGGGCTTCCAGTTCCAGTTCCTAAAGGACATCCACCTTGAACCATAAAATCTGGAATGACTCTATGAAATTTTAAACCATCATAATATGGTTTTCCTTGTTTTTTTGCTGTGTTTTCTAAATTTCCTTCTGCTAAAGCAACAAAGTTACCTACAGTTCCAGGAGTTTTTTCATATTCTAAATTCACTAATATATCTCCTTTTGGAGTTGTGAATTTTGCATAGATTCCGTTATTCATTGTACTTGTTTTAATTATAAATTTATTACCTCTTGTAACACACTTCAACTAGCTCAGTGTAAAGTTCAAGGCTTGTTATTTTCTTGCATTCAATATTGAAAAACCATAGGTTAGCCCAATATTAATATTTGTTGAATTCACATTTCCATAAGGAGAAACCATTTGTCCTCCAGCAATGTTAACTGCGAAATCATTATTAATATGATAATTAATTCCAGCTGTTGGTCTTACTAAAATACCTTCTCCAGAATCTACTCTTCCACCACCTGCAACACCAACTCCCATTTCAAAAAAGGTTGAAAATTTGTTATGTAAAAAGCGATTACTTCTAATTCCTAAACCAAAAAGACCATGAGCGTAGCCACCAGACCTGCCTTCATATGCAAAGGAAGCTTCACCAGCTACATAGAATCTTTTGGAAATATCATAGATAATTTTAATTGCTATTAAATTAAGATCACTATCTGGAATTCCAAATTTAGCAACATCATAATAGGTTTGATTTTGGACACTGACTTGCATCCCTTGTGTTTTTATTTTTGTTGCTTTTTCTTCTGTAAAAGGATCTGAGACTCCACCACTTAATCCATAGTATTTAATACTAAATCCAGCTGTGTAGGCTTCAAAGGTTCCTCCAATAGATCTATGATATCCACCATGAGTACTTAGCCCAAATTTATCTGTAATCTTAAAATCTGCTCCAATACTTGGATACATAGTTAATCCATTCTCAGGAAAAATTCTACCACCTGCAGCTCCAACTCCAAACTTTCCAAATAAATTAATATGTTTAGTTACTTCTAAATTTTTTCCAACTCCAAAAAACAAATCCATGAATCCAGCAACTAATCCTTTATACATAGCATCTGTGTGGACATAAACAAATGTGTTTTCTGTAAGATATCGTTGATATTCAAAACCTAAAATAGATAATGTGTTGTTGATAGGGTCAAAATTCTGACTACTGTCTTTTCTTGAATCGCCAATTGGGAAAAAGAAATCAAAAGTTACTTGTTGTACGCTTTTTACAGCAGGCTTTTTCCAAACCTTATCTTTTATAGAATTCTCTAGGGTGAATTCTTTTTGAGCTTCTAGGTAACTCTTATAACGTAAAACACTAGGAATTTCTAAAAAAAACGAAATATTATCATTTTTAATAATTCCAGTAAAGAAGTTTACTTGTCCATATTGTACTCCAAAAGAATAGTTGTTTTTCTTGTATTGCAAACCAATATTTGGATAGAGAATTCCACCACCATTTACTAGAGTTCTAAATCCACCACCACCACCAAAATGAACGTTAGCATCAAAGTATAAATTCTTGTAAATTTTGGTATTTACTCCTAAGTTTACGCCTAAAGTAAACAAGCCTCCCTGATCACCTGTAATAGCAGCATGCATTCCAGCACCTGTATACAACCAGTCTGTTATAGGAATGTTATAATTTAAACCAATCAAACTCATTTTTGATTGTAATTGATAGTTGACTTTATCAGTAGGCATATCAACTAAAATATAATTAAGTCTGATTTTATTATGAAGTTCTTTAAATGTAAAATCACTTTTCAAATTTTCAGTTTGTGAATACATCTGAAAACTTAAAATGATAAGTACATAAAGAATTAATTTTTTCATGTCTAACTATTCAAATTCACTTGTAAAATGAAGTTTTACTGTTGGGTATTTATTTTGAGTCATTTGAATGGTAAACTCAGAATCGGCCAAAAAGACCAATTGACCTTGCTTATCTTTCGCTAAATAGCGTTGTTTTACTCTTTTAAATTCTTTGAACTCATCGCTTTTCTCGTCCTCAGCTTGAACCCAACAAGCTTTATGGACATGAATGTTTTCATAGGTGCATTTAGCTCCATATTCATGCTCTAAACGATACTGGATTACTTCATATTGAAGTGCACCAACCGTTCCTATTATTTTACGACCATTCATGCCTAAGGTAAACAACTGAGCCACACCTTCATCCATTAATTGATCTAATCCTTTTGATAATTGCTTAGATTTCATAGGATCCGCATTGTTTACATAGCGAAAATGTTCAGGTGAGAAACTAGGAATTCCTTTAAAATTCAATATTTCTCCTTCTGTTAAGGTGTCTCCAATCTTGAAATTCCCAGTATCATGTATTCCTACAATATCTCCAGGAAATGATTCATCAACAATTTCTTTTTTCTCTGCAAAGAATGCATTTGGACTAGAGAATTTTACTTTTTTCCCATTTCTAACATGTAAATACGGTGCGTTTCTTTTAAAAATTCCAGAAACTATTTTTATAAAAGCTAAACGATCTCTGTGTTTAGGATCCATATTGGCATGAATCTTAAAAACAAATCCGGTTAATTTTTCTTCTTTAGAATCTACTAATCTTTCTTCAGCCTTTTTAGGTTGAGGTTTTGGGGCAATTTCAATAAATGCATCCAACAATTCTTTTACTCCAAAGTTATTTAATGCTGAGCCAAAAAACACCGGCTGAAGATCACCACTTAGGTATTCGCCTTGATCAAACTTTGGATATACTTCATCAATTAATTCTAGCTCTTCACGTAATGTTTCTGCAGCTTTTTCGCCAACAACTTCATCCAATTTAGGATTGTTGATGTCGTCAAATTCAATTCCTGCTGAAATGTTTTGTTTGTTATCACCAGAGAAAATATTTAATCTTTTATCGTAGATATTATAAATTCCTTTGAAATCATATCCCATTCCAATAGGAAAACTCATTGGAGTCACACGTAATCCTAATTTTTGTTCTACTTCATCAAGTAAGTCAAACGCATCTTTTCCTTCTCTGTCTAGTTTGTTGATAAAAACAAGCATAGGAATACTACGCATCCTACATACTTCAACTAATTTTTCTGTTTGTGCTTCAACTCCTTTTGCAACGTCAATTACAACAATTACACTATCAACAGCAGTTAATGTTCTAAAGGTATCTTCAGCAAAATCCTTGTGACCAGGAGTGTCTAGGATATTAATTTTTTTGTCTTTGTAAATAAATGCTAGAACAGAAGTTGCTACCGAAATTCCACGCTGACGCTCAATCTCCATAAAATCGGATGTTGCTCCTTTTTTAATCTTATTGTTTTTTACAGCACCTGCTTCTTGAATTGCCCCTCCAAATAGTAATAACTTCTCTGTTAAAGTAGTTTTACCGGCATCTGGGTGGGAGATAATTCCGAAAGTTCTTCTGCGTTCTATTTCTTTTAAAAAGTTCATCTACAAAAATTGATGTGCAAAGGTACATTATATTATAAAATTTTAGAATAGTATGGTCATAAATACTTACTGATTAACAATGTTAAAAGTATATAATTTTTTACCTTGGTCATCAAATAAATACAATGAGAAGAATAGCAGTAGTTTTCCTTTTGATTTTATTCTTCGGATGTGATTCCTCAGTAAAATTAACTGATCTTCAATCGAATCAAGAAAAAGCCAGTTATGTAGATTTAAATAATGAAAAAGTTGATTTTACTTCTTTTAAGGGGAAGAAAATTATATTGAATTACTGGGCAACTTGGTGTAGTCCTTGTATAGAAGAAATGCCTTCTTTATTAAAAGCCCAAGAAATCTTAAAAGATCATGGCTATATTTTCCTATTAGCTTCTGATGAAGATATTGTGAAAATCTCTAGTTTTAAAAATAGTAAAAAATATAATTTCACTTTTTTAAAATCTTTTGGAGCGACAGAGAAATTAGGGATTTACATGATGCCAATTACTTTTATTTTTAATGAAGAAGGAAAGAAGATTGAAACAATTACTGGAGCAACAATTTGGGACTCTGAAGAAATGATTAATAAACTAAAAGAATTATAGGATGAAAAAAATATTCGTATTTCTAGGCTTAATGTTGATATTTTCTTGCATAAAGAAAGAATTTATTATTGAAAACATCCCGTTTCAATTTGGAGAGAATAATGCAGAACCTAATCTAGTTGCTAAAGATGGAAATTTAACCTTGTCTTGGATTTCTTCTGTTAGAGGTAAAGAAGCAACATTGTATTACAGCCAACTCACAGAGGGTAAGTGGAATGAACCAAAGACAATAACCTCTGGTTCAGATTGGTTTGTGAATTGGGCAGATTTTCCAGCAAATGCAATCAATAATAATTTACTACTAACCAGTTATTTAAAGAAATCTGCCACAGGAACTTATACCTATGACGTAGTTTTAAATTTACAAACACTTTCTGGAAAAAAAATAAGAGAAGATTTTTTGCTAAATACTGATGGGGTTAAAGCAGAACATGGCTTTGTTAGTATGGTTCCTAACAATAAAGATGGTTTTTTTATTACTTGGTTGGATGGTAGAAATACAGTAAAGAAAACTAAAGAAGCTCATCATAAAGCTATGACTATCCGATTTGCTGAAATTTCTAGTACTGGAGAGATAATCAACGAGAGTGAACTAGATAGTAGTACTTGCGATTGTTGTCAGACTTCTATTACAATGACAGTAGATGGACCTGTAATTGTTTATAGAGATCGTAGTAAAAAAGAAATAAGAGATATTTACATTGTTAGAAGTGTAGGTGGTGTTTGGCAAGAGCCTAATGCTGTATATAATGATAAATGGAAAATAAATGGTTGTCCAGTAAATGGGCCAAAAGTAGTTTCAAATACAACAAATATGGCTGTAGCATGGTTTACGGTAGTTGAGGAAAGTCCTCTTGTAAATGTGGCATTTTCTACATCAAATGGAGAAAGTTTTAATGCTCCTATCAAAATAAACGATAATGATGCTCTTGGTAGAGTTGATGTTGTTTTTTTAAATAAAGAAAATGTATTGGTAAGCTATATGGAAACTAATGATTTAGGAACGTATTTAAAAGCAAAAAAGGTTTCTATTAATGGAAAGATTTCCAAAGCAATTACAATAGCTAAAATTAACGCAGGAAGAAGCACAGGAGTTCCTCAATTAGAAATTATAGAGAACCAAGCTTTTGTTGTTTG
>TARA_R110001632_G_scaffold221815_1_pt1 | contig 11921 bp, 9 predicted proteins | sample TARA_R110001632 | Tara Oceans TARA_R110001632 (sample SAMEA4398266) | marine metagenome | biome: Polar Biome; feature: [SRF] surface water layer (ENVO:00010504); material: water (ENVO:00002006), including particulate matter (ENVO:01000060) such as... | depth 5 m
TATCAAGTTTCCCATTTCAAGGTGTCGAATTACATTTAGCAGTTTTAAGTTATCATTTTTCATTCAATAAAATAATTAATGAAACTGATAACATTCATAGACTTCCGCTAATTTTAGACAGTATTTTTAAAGAAGATTTAGAAGCTAATAGTAAAGAAATGATTCTTGAATTTATTTGCAAAAATCAACCAAATGATACACAAACTATTATTTCGGTGGCTGATAACAAGTCTAAAGAACCAAAAATTGAATACTACAAAAACAAATTTTTCGATAACGATACACAATTAGTTTGTATTGGAAATTCTATTGATAAGGAATCAATCCTAAAAGAGCATATTAGCTCTTTGGATAACATCCTAAATGATACATTCGAAATAATGGAATACGTGTAGAAAGTACTACAGCTAACAATGTATATAAAACATAGCTGGTATAGGCTTTACCAAAGGTTTTTGTGTATTTGCGAAGACCGCCAAATTTTTAAATTTGGCTTATTGAAAAAAAAAGATAATAAGAAAAATTTAAAAATTCGGCTCTTGTATAATCCGAAACGAAAGTGTCTTTTTACACGCTACGTTTCATATACGGAGACGTTATTCAGCATAAAAAATAAATATGACCGAATTAATTAAAGATGCTTCAGAAATTTGGGATAAAATTAAAACCATAGGGGGTTTAGATTTAAACTTTTATGATACAGATTTAGAAGTTGATATAATTAATAACTTGGGGCTATCTAATGATAACAATCTTGAATATTGGTTAAAAACACAAAAGATTAGTGTTGAAGAATTTTTGGCAGCCTTTTTTGTTGCAGCACAACCATTTTCTTTAATGATGGTCGACTTGTTAAAAATGTTTGAGCAGGAGGAAATAAAATCTACTAATGAAAACTTAAATATTGAATTCAATTTCGATAAAAGTATTCCAAACCTCGAATTTGATTTAAACAATTTTAAAAACTGGTTAAGAAAGTGGAAAGAACTGGAAAAAGAATTTATTTTCAATGTTTGGAATTCCAATACAATTTGGATGCTGAATTTAATTTTTAGAACAGGGGCTAAGGAAATCTCGAATCCATCTATTTTAAGGTGGGAAAGTATTTATGAAGGGCAGCTTAGATGGCCAGACTTTATACCTGATTTGCCGAAAACAAATAATGTGGAGCTAGATTCATTATTAGAGAAAGCACACAACGTATTCAAGTTAATACATACCAAATCTTCACAATTGAATTTAAGTAGAGAAGAGTTATGGCAAGCACGAAGAGAGAGAAGTCATCAAGGAGATGAGAATTCAAAAATTGAAATTTGGACACTAGATTTATTGGCTGGTATCGACCATGATAGATGGTCTTCTTCATTTATTAAGGGGTTATACCATAAAGTTGGTCAAATAAATGGCTCAGGCGAAAAAGAGAGCACTAGACTTTCATCTGAGTTAATAAGCGAGCTATTAAAGCTTTATAATAGTTTGGAGACTAGAAAAACGGTGGAAAAGTCTTTAGTAGAAGAAATTGTAGAATTCCTAGATTTACCAATATGGAAAAAATGGTATGAATTATATTCTGTTTGGATAGGCTCTCAAATTAAATCGGCACTGAATAATCATTCGGTTAGAATTCACCAGACAAATCAACATATTAAGTTTTCTTTTACCGGTACTCACTTTGCTACAGTTGATAGTTTAACTCCAAGATTACATATATGGTCAGAGTTAAGATCGCCTCTTCACAACCCAATTGGGAAGTCTAGAAAAAAAGCAATTCAACCAGATTATTCATTAATAAAAGATCCAATTTCCGATATATCTTCTTCAATTATAGAAGTCGAGTGTAAACAATACATACAAGCGTCCAAAACAAATTTCCTTCATGCTGTAATAGATTATGCAAACGGTAGACCTAATGCCCATGTTATTCTAGTTAATTACGGGAAAATTGGTCATACAATTATTGATAGTATTCCTCTGGATATTAAAGAGCGAATTACAATGATTGGTGATATGAAGCCGGGTTCCACTGCTTCAATTAATCAGTTCAGTACCTTAATTAATAGAGTGATTAGCAAGGATTATCATAATAAAAACATTGAAGAGAGATCGTGCGAATTATACCTTGCTCCTGATGACAAAATAACTTTAAGTTGGGAAACAAATCCGATGGACTTAGATATTTACCTAAGGTTTGAACATAATGGAAAACCTTATAAAATAAATTATAATTCCAAAGGAAGCGCTGATGCCATTCCTTTTGCATTTTTAGATAATGATTCAACAAGTGGAAATGGGAGAGAAGTAATAACGATAAAAAAATGGCTTGGTGAAAAATATTCATTTTCAATCCATAATTATTCTAATGATGCAGATTTAAACAAATCTAATGCTAAAGTTACATTCGAAACATCAACAAACAAATATGAATTTATTTGTCCTAAAGAAGGAAGAGGAAGGTGGTGGCAAGTGTTCTCAGTATTCCCCAATAAAAACAATTTAGAGATAATAAATAAGTTGTCAGAAAACGAAATGGAAGAATACGCTGTATAACAAAGAACTGAGTTAAAAAACAAGGCTTTTTAAGCTAATTTCGATACATAATTTTCATCATACGGTCTTCCTGATTTTGCGATAGCGAAAGCCTGTTTTAGAAGCTTATTTGCTACTGCTATCAATGCTAGTTTCTTACTCTTCCCCTTTGCCACAATTCGATCATAAATGGCTTTACAAGCCTTGTTATGTTTGCAAGCAGAAAATGCACACAGAAATAAAAGATTTCGCAGTTTTTTATTCCCTACTTTAATGATTCTACCCCAGCAAAAGCTCGCTTTAATTGTCCGCAGGCTATGGCCATGACCGCTACTTAATCTCAATACCCTTGTGCTGCTATAGGCTCCTGCAATTCATGACCCTTATTAAAACACTTGAATTCATGTTAATTGACCTGAAAGTGGCGTTTTGATGGTTGAAGTCTGCCAATTTCCATTTTCCTTGTCCGACACCAAGGACAAACAACTAAAGTCCAACGTCTATTCCCAAAAACGTGTCATTTTACAGGGGTATATACCCCGTTTTTTACGGAAACCCGTAAAATTCTTGGGGTAGATACCCCTATTTTGGGCACATATTTGGTAGGTAAGGGGATTGTGTGGATATTGTAGGAGAACTGCTTACAAATATTTACAAATGGCACTGAGCGTTTGTAACGGTTATAGCCGTCGAAGTATATATAAACGAAATAACGACAATTGTGAGTATTCGGTTGTTAGGCACAATGCTTAAATTATGAACAAAATAAAAACATCAAAAAGTGGCATCAATTACGACAGGAAAGTTTTGCTGGACAAGCCTAATGTAATTTCGAGAGCAATAATGTATGGAATCCAAAGATCTTCTGGCATATATGAGGTTTCACTGAAAATAGGTCGATATAATAAATTTTCTAAAATGGGGGATCAGAAAATTCCCTTTGAAAGTGTGGAAAGTCAAACACCAAAGAGTGAATTAACGCTTACTCATGAAGAGTTTCAAAGGCTCATAGAATACATTCAAGAAAATTATGCCGCATTTAGCGAAGGAGTTAGGGATTTTATTCCTGTGGACAACTCGTTGAACTCCGAGAATGCCGAAAACATTAAAAAATTACTAAATCAACCAGAAAATGAGGAGATTCTTGATTACATAGTTGTTAATGAAATAATTTCCCAAGAACTAATGACTTCATTAAAAGGATTGGAAAAAATCAAAGCCATTAAGGAATTTCAAACAATGCTTTCATATAATTTAGTCGAGCATAAATGGCAAGCTTGGTTTGAAGAAAATACTTGGGTTTTAGGAAGTGAATTCATAAGAGTGCTTGATGAAAGATTTATTGATTCAGAAAATATTTCAGATTTTCTCATGGAAGCTTACGATGGCTTTCTTGATATTGTTGAGATAAAACGGCCAGAAGGAAGCTTAACCTTTTGGATGGCGAGCAAGGATCATGGGAATTATGTTCCGTCATCGGATTTGATGAAAGCTATTACTCAAGCGTCAAAATACATTTACGAAGTAGAACGTGAGGCGAATAGTGTTAAATTTTTAGAAAGAGTAGATAATGTAAAAACGATAAAGCCGCGTTGTATTCTTGTCTTTGGAAGATCGAACGAATGGAATGAAGAGCAAAAAGAAGCTTATAGAATATTGAATTCTAGCTATCATAATCTTACAATTCTAACTTTTGATCATGTTTTAGCAAGAGCCAAGAAGATGATTGATTTTACAGAAGACATTGACGTTAAACCAATAATATTAGAAATGCTTGACGACGAATTTGAAGACTTACCTTTTTAAATCACATAGTGCCTAACAACGTATAGCTCCAATGGCAAAATTTGAGCGAAGTAAATTGAAAAAAACAATCTTTAATCTGAAAAAACTAGCATAGGGCTGTGCCAATTACTATTGATGCTCACGCTGACCCTTCATCGTCTCATTCTGCGCTATTAAAGCGTATCACAAGGATAGAAATGGCGAAGCGCTCCATGAGACTTCCCAGCCGATCACATAGCCGCAAACCGCCACAGGCGTTATACAAAACCCGTTAACTGCAATATTGGATGATTACGAAAATTATTAAAATAGAAAATGTCGGAACCTTCAAGAGCTATTCCAATAAGTCAGACAGGTCTTGGAATGGCTCGTTTAATAAAATCAATTTAGTTTATGGTCCTAATGGCTCTGGCAAAACTACATTATCAACAATTTTCAATTCTCTATCCAAAAACAAACCAGAACTAATTAGATATAAGCGGACAATCGGTTCTAGTTCCTCACCCACTATAAGTTTATTGGATTCCAGTGCTAGAGGAGTAATAGCATTTAAGGAAAACGAGTGGGATGGTCAAATTAAAAATATTGAAATTTTTGACGTCCATTTCATCGAGGACTTCCTCTTTATGAGTTCTGTTTCTCATACGAAAAACAGCACAAACCTCTTATCATTAATTTTAGATGCAACAGGTATTAACCTAAAGAACAAGCACAAAAACCTTATCACAAAACGTAGGGTGCTTATCCAGAATATTAAGAGCTTAAAGAGCAAAAAGAAATTAAACCAGAAAGAATTAAAAAATCTTGAATCCAACCTTGCCTTAAATAAATCTGCGATTGATAAATCAATTGACGACTTTCAAAAAATAGCTTCTCCTATTTTCACAAAATACGTTCAACAAACAAATAAACACCTATCTCGATTCACTAAAACTATCAAGATACATAGTTTATTGACCCCTCAACTTAGCTTTGAAAGCGAGGCATTCAAACCTTCACTAAACCTGGAAATAAACGGCAAATTGATAAAATTCAAATCGCCTGATTTATCAAAAAAAATTGGGAACGCGAAATTCACTCTAAGTGAAGGAGACAAGAATGCAGTAGCTCTTAGCTTTTTTCTGGCAAGACTAGACATAATAGGTGTGAAGGAAAAGATTATTGTATTCGATGACCCATTATCGAGTTTTGATAAATCTAGAAAGACAAGTACTGTATATCTACTATCAAAGATTGCCTCAGAATGCGAACAGTTTTTTCTTTTCACCCACGATATTTTTTTCGCTAAAGCAATAAGTGACAAGCTAGACTTTGATAACCCCCTAAATCTAAAGATTGAACGAACCATTCACTCAAGCATACTAATCAATCATCAGATAGAAACGGAAACTCTATCGGGTTACCATAAAAATCTGCAGACAATTAAAAATTACCCTTGTTTATCAATCAAAACAGAACTAGATAAGCGAAATGTTATTAGATGTATTAGACCAGTGTTAGAATCGTTATTTAAAACTAAATATTTTGAATATTTCTCTTTGAATGACTGGCTCGGTGATATTATTTCGAAAATTAGAATTGAAAAGGACGCAAAGATTCTTATGGATTTAACAACAATTCTGCCTGACTTGATAGAGCTAAACGATTTCTCTAAGTCTTATCATCACTCGGAAATTGAAAACGAACCAATTGATGATATAGAAATTGATAAGTACTTGGAACTATTAAAGAAAACTGTAATTAAAATATAAGGCAGCTAACAAACAACTAAATTAATACCCAATCCTCCTTCAGCAAGTGCACAGAACAAGTTTCTAAGCCCAATCTAAGACTATAGTTTCCATCACACCCCTCTTCCTGCCTTCACCCCAGCAAAAGCTCGCTTTAATAGTCCGCAGGCTATGGCCATGATCGCTACTTAATCTCAATACCTTTGTGCTACTATAGGCTCCAATAATCCTTGACCCTTATTAAAACGCTTGAATTCATGTTCATTGACATGAAAGCGGCATTTTGTTACTTGAAGTCTGCCAATTTCCATTTCCCTTGTCCGACACCAAAGACTAACGACTAATGTCTAACGTCTATATTCTTTAGGCTCTCTTTTCTTAAAATCCTGACATTATACAGGGGTATATACCCCGTTTTTTACGGAAACCCGTAAAGATCTTGGGGTAGATACCCTTATTTTTAGGTGTTTCTTGGAAGACTGAGAGAGAATGTTCAACTTGTAAAGGAATACGATACAAACGTTTACAAATACTTACAAATGACTATAAGCGTTTGTAAGCAGGTATAAGAGTAATAGTACTTATATACAAATGTTGGCAAACATTTAAAAAAATCAATGAGGAAAACGGCAGAGCGGATAATACAAGAATTATTTATTAGGAGAGCTTTCAGAAAATATAAAGATAGCCTCCCTACAAAATCTGATTCTGAAAATCCAAAATTTGATTATCACGTTTTAGCTGATGCTATAATTTGGGAAGACGAGGGAATTGAAAAATGCAATCCTAAATTAGAAAATGCTCTAAGATATGCTCTTAATTATCGGACGAATTTAATTGCGAATAAAGGTTTTGAAGCTAAAAATGATAATTCAGAAAAAATTGGAAAACGGACTTTTAAATTAGCAAAAAATTATTTTCCAAATTGGATTGGATTTAATGAAAATAGATGCACTTATAACTCTGAATTATCCGACCGAATTAAAAGGATTAGGAAAGTTTCTGAATGGAAAATTGATAAAGTGATGAATTATGAAGAAAATGCAGAATGAAAACAAACGATTTGCCAACAACGCATATAAGCAATGCGGGAGTTGTCGCTTAATTAAAAGTTAGGGTATATTTGAGAGACCGCCGAATTTTAACAAATTCGACTTATTGCTAAAAAAATTAATAATCGAAATTTGTAAAAATCAGCTCGTGTACGTCCGAAAGGCTAATGCCATTCTTCCTCCGCACTGCTCATATGCAAAGCCGTTGTAAACAATTTATGAAAGCTTGTTTATTCAAAGAAAAGACTCATTTACTAACTTCTCCTATCAACAAAGCTATCTTGTAATTAAATTAGACTTGACTTAATTTGAATCAATATGAAAAAGGTTTTGACAACATTGTTTATTCTTAGTCTCAATATTTCATTTTCTCAGACTCAAAAAAATTACAGTGAAATAATTGGATTAATAGTATCTGAATATGAGAGTGATACTTTAAAAGTGTATAAACGATTTAATAATTCTACGCTTCTTTCAACTTTAGAATTAAGGAAATCATTGCGGGATAGGGAATATTATAAGGAGTACGATAATATTGAAGATTCAGTCAAATTTGATCATTTTGAGAATATTGCAGCCAAACTTTATAATGACACGGTTACGGTTAAAATAGAAAATATGAGAGTCAATTATTCTCAGAAGCTTAAAAGAGCAAAAAAAGAAGATAATGACCTAATTAGACACTTTTACGAGACTAACTATGAAAAAAGAAGAAAGAAAAGGCCTATTGTATTTATTTCAATTCCTCTGCTTTCAGTTGATAACAAAAGAGCAATAGTATTTGGTGACTACGTATGCCGAGGAATATGTGGCGGTACAATATTCTTGTTGGATAAAGTAAATGGAAAATGGAAAATCACAGATTATAAATATCGATCTCACTCATAAACAGTTTACAACAACGTATCCTATGAAAAGCACTAATCCAGTTCTTTAAAATTAATTTTTAATTATCTCATAATGATGTCCCGACTTTTCGGGATTGGGTGCATATTTGGTGAGGAAGGAGATTGTGTGGATATTGTGGGAGAAGTGATTACAGACATTTACAAGTGCTACTAAGCGTTTGTAACGGTTCTAACCGCCCGTGTATATATAAACAAAATAACGACAATTGTGGGTATGCGGTTGTTAGCTAACATTTGAAAATGAACAAACCGACAATAATTTTACTTCTGATTTTGACGATTGTTAGTTGCGGAAAAAGAACTGAATTGTCAATCAATGAAAGTCAATTCCGAAACAAAACTTTTAGCCTATTTTCTGAATCTGAAAAAGACACTCTAACTATTGAATTTCAAGATTCAACTCACCAAGTATTTGAATTGCGACAAAAAAATATTCCTTGGCGAATTTCTAATTATGATAATTCAAATTTTTTAGTACTTGACAATAGAGTAATTGGAATTAAAAAAACTGACAAGGATGAATTTGAATGTACTTATATTGGTTTAATTGACAATCCATTCATGATTGTTGAGAGAAAATCCAAATGGAAAAAAGAGCAAATTTATGGAACTTGGATTGAAGAAAAATATGTCGGAACTGATTCAACTGATTTTCCGCCACCACCAAATCAGCTAGAAAACAAAAAATGGGATTGGCCACCAAGCTATAGGATAACTGAAACGAAAATCAAACTTGATTTTTATAATAAATTTGAATCTGAAATTGAAATAAACAATACTGGAGAATTTATCCAAATGAATTTAAATAATTCAGTAGGACTTGGAATTCAAGAGGAATTGTGGCAAATAAAATACTTATCTGACAACTTAATGATTGTCAACAAACAAGTTTACAATATACTCTCATCACACGGAGGAAAAAGTTTGACAAACATTAGACTGATAAAAAAACGTTAACTAACACGGTATAATTAATTGCTAGATCACTGCCGATTTACGAACATTCCTGCGGAATATTCTATCTGTGATTTATTTGCTAAATTAGGTACTTAACCACGCAACTAACCATACACATCAACGTTGGCACCAAGCTGAACTCACTCAAATGGAACGACGAACGATAATAATAATTGGATTTTTATTCTGTTTAATCGGAATTTTTATCGCTCCAATATTTTATGAAAACATGCAATACGGAGAAATTTTCTTTTTGTTGATTTTATATCCACTTCCAGCTCTGATTTTAGCGATACTTAACGGATATTTACTTCGGTTTACTGAGGTGAAAATTCAAAATCTGTTTTTGAAAATCGGAATTGGACTCATTCCCATTCTGATTATGATATTACTCGCTTTTGGAAGGGAATCGCCTATTCAATTCATAGCGACTTTTGGAATTATTGGAATTGGAGTAATTAATCTGCTTTGGATTATCAAACTGAGTAACAATCAATTGAAAACAAGTTGAAAAAATGAATCGATTACTTTTAATATTATTTTTGACTTTTAATTTGAATTGTTTTTCGCAGACTCAATCGGAAATGAATAAAGAGGCGAATAAAGAATATCAAAAAGCTGACATTGAACTTAATAACGTTTATCAAAAAATACTGACTGAATATAAATCTGACTCAATTTTTATTGACCGACTTAGAAAAACGCAAAGAATTTGGATTTCTTACAGAGACGCTGAATTGGAAATGAAATTCCCTGCGGAATATAAACAAGCCGAATATGGAAGTGTTTATCCAATGTGCATTTCTTACTTTATTAAAGAGCTGACTGAAGAGCGAATTGAAAAATTAAAAATTTGGTTAGCTGGAATTGAGGAAGGAGATATTTGCTCTGGTTCAGTTAAAACGAAATAGAGACAATTGTGGGTATGCGGTTGTTGACAATAATTAAACGAATATGAATCGAATAACAAAATGGTTTCTTAACCAAAAACCCTTGAACATTTTCCTATTGAGTTTATTGGGTATTCCTATATACATTTGGCTGCTTTCAATAATATATCAATTGGATAAAAGAAGGAATGAATCAGTTAACTCACTAAAATCTTTAATTATTGTGATAATTGCGATATACCCAATAGTGTACGTTTTTTTCTATTTTGGTTTCATCTTTAATTTATTTGGCGGAAATTCATTTGATGTTTTTGACTTTATTATGCCTTATCATTTCGCTTCTATGTTTTGCGGATTTTCATTAATGATAATTGGAGCTAATAGCTATGGTAAATATGAAAAATCAATTGGAAATAAAACATTTGAACCTGTGGGAGTATTTTTTATGCTTTGGTTCTATATTGTAGGAATTTGGGTATTACAGCCGAATTTGAATAAGTACATAAAAGATTGAAAACTACTGCCAAAAACGATAATTATTAATGTGCATATTTGGTGGAGAAGGGGATTGTGTTGATATTGTAGAGAAGTGATTACAAACATTTACAAGTGCTACTAAGCGTTTGTAACGGTTCTAACCGCCGAAGAATAATATAAACGAGATAAAGACAATTGTGGATATACGGTTGTTGTGCAACATATTTACTGACATATGAAATACATATTATTACTCGGATTTATTTTTTCATTTTCGGTAACAAATCTAATTGCTCAATCAAATTTAGACAGCCTTAAATCAAAAATGAAAATGGTTAAAGAAGTCTTATATAAAGTTGAGGATGGAGAATTACGTAATCGTGAAAATCTTTTTGACTCAAACATAAGTTCCTATACGGTTTATGATAAGAATGGAAAAATAATCGAAAATGGTCGTTATGAAAAAGATGGTTCGCTTTATGAAAAAACATTTTATGAAAGAAACGAAAATGGAGATTCACAAAAAGGATTAAAGAAAAATTCATCAGAAGAACTTAAAAGTCAATGGACTTACGAATATGACGTAAGTAATAATTTGACTAAAGTAAGAACATATAATTCTGAAAATATATTGACCAATACTCAATCAAATAAACTCGACAAAAATGGGAACAATATTGAAATGCTTTTAATTGATCATTCAAGAAATTCCATTTGGAAATATACTTATGTTTATAACGACCTTGGAGAAAAAATAGAACAGTTTAGATATAAACCAGACGGAATTTTGAAGGACAGAAGAACATATAAATACAATAATAAAGGTGACGAATTTGAGCAATACAAGTTCAATGCAGATGGCAGTTACACAAAGTTCGTGTCTGAATATGACGAAATGAATAATCTTATTATTCAAAATTGGTTTAACGAAAAAGACGAACCAACTCATCAAACTTCATTTGAATATGTTTATGACAAAATTGGAAATTGGATAACCAAAAAGCGAAGTTCTAATGGCGTTTTAAGTATGGTTTGGGAAAGACAAATTAAATATTACGAATAAAAACACGTTGCACAACAATGTATCCTATGAAAAGCCCTAATCCAGTTCTTTAAAGTTAATTTTTAATTATCTCATAATGATGTCCCGACTTTTCGGGATTGGGTTCATATTTGGTGTGGAAGGGATTGTGTGGATATTGTAGGAGAACTGCTTACAAGCATTTACAAATGGCACTAAGCGTTTGTAACAGTTATAGCCGCCGAAGTATATATAAACAAAATAATGACAATTGTGGTTATGCGGTTGTTGGGCAACATTTGAAAAAAAATTGAGGAATCTAAAAGACATATTACCATTCATTCTATTTATTATAATAGGAATTCCATTATTTATCATGGTAATTCCCTTTATGATAGTTTTTATTCCAATAGGACATTTTCAACGGAAAAAGTTTGAAAAAAAATATGCAGAATTTCTAAATGATAATAACGGAAAGAATTTCTTCTGCTACAACAACAGAAAGAACTCAAAACAATATATTGAGGAAGACATTGTTCCTAATCTGAATAACGGAATCGAAATCGTATATCTGA
>TARA_R110001632_G_scaffold104816_5_pt1 | contig 11920 bp, 15 predicted proteins | sample TARA_R110001632 | Tara Oceans TARA_R110001632 (sample SAMEA4398266) | marine metagenome | biome: Polar Biome; feature: [SRF] surface water layer (ENVO:00010504); material: water (ENVO:00002006), including particulate matter (ENVO:01000060) such as... | depth 5 m
TTTCTGAAACTGCTACAATGAAGCAAGTACTCTTAGATGAGCAAGGAAACTTTATGCCTAGTATGCCTATATATTTTACAGGTTCTCCTAGAATAGATGGGGCTTTAGAAGCTGCTCAAGCAGAACTTAAAATACTAAAAGATAAATATTTAACTAATGATATTACGATTACAACTTATAAAAAAGATAAAGCTATAATAACAGGTAGAATTGCAAAACTAAGAGCACAACCTTCTATTGGTGAAATAAGTGGAGATTTAGGTAATAGCTTAATAAAGTTTAGTGCTATGGCAGAGCACTTTGAGGTTATGGGTCAAATTGAAGATACTTTACAAGCAATAACAAGAGTTGTAGAAAATAGAAAGTATGAACCTTCTGATCCAGGAGTGCGTTTCTTTGGGAGATCTTCTGCTACTCTTGTAAATAGTGCTGCTGAATCAATAGGATTTAAAAGAGATAGTGGTGCTCCAGATAATACTATACGAAGAGTACGTAAGTTTTTGTCTATGGTTTACTATGATAATGAAATGATAACCAAAGGTGTAGGTGAAAAATTAGCGGATGGTTTAATATCTGCATCTTCTTTAGCATATGTTGGTTTTAATCCTTTTGGTAACTTCAATAACTACCTGGTAGGTAGAATCAATAATAATATTGAAATGTTAGGATCTAGGTTCTATAGTAAAAAGAATTATTTTAGAGCAAGTGAAGAATGGAATAAACAAGCTGTACAAGGTATATTACATAGAACGGCTATAGGAACACGTGATGCAGCTGACGTATTAACATTAGGTAAAGCGGGTATTGGTAAAAATGATTATGTACCAGACTTACCTAATAATAAATATGAAGCTTTAGTAGAATTATTTAGGATGATGGATTCCTCTACAGATATTCGTGAATCAGGAAGAGGTGAAGACAGTAAGGGAATCTGGGAAAGATTTAAATCTTGGGGTTATGTACTTCAAGATGCAGCAGAGTATAATGTACAGACTAAGGTAGGTATAGCACTTCTTATGGATACAAATTTAATTAATCCTGCAAAAAATAGTGCTGGGGAATTTATAAACCCTGAAACAATGTCTCTTTATGATGCTTTTAATTTTGATTCTACAACACACGGTGTTAAGCTAATGGATGGGTATACTCATGTTCTTAATAAAAATGGAACTATAGTAGAGTTTAATGATGATTTTAGATTTGAAATGAGAAATAAGATCAGGGAGGTCAATAAACAAATTCATGGTAACTATGCTAGAGAAGATAGAATGGTTATCCAATCTCATACCCTGGGTAATTTAGCTGCACAATTTCATAAGTGGGTTGCGCCTGCTGTAAGAGCAAGATTTCAAACACAATATTTTGATGAAAATTTAGGTTGGATGGAAGGCAGATATTTGTCTGCTATACAATTTGCAGCATTTGTAAAAAAAGAAATTTTTCAGGGCAAACGAGATTATGCACAAATGAAAAAAGATTTTTTAAAGTCTAATGGTGCTGATGGTCTTGGTAGATTAAATGATCAAAAAGCTGAAAATAAATTGTTTGGTTTTTATAGGACTATGGGAGAAATAGGAATTATACTCTCTGTCTCATTAATTAATACAATATTATCATCAATTCTTTCAGGTGATGATGATGATTATGCTGCTGTCAAAAGATTAAAAAACTTAACCACATATCAAAGTGATAGGTTATACAAAGAATTAGTTTTATTTATGCCTATTACTCCAACATCTTGGGAGCAAATATATCAAATGGGTAGTAGCCCAATTGCTTCTGCAAAAATGTTAGGTGATATAGGTGAAGCTGCCAATCTAATGTTCTGGACACCGATGGCAATGATATGGCAAAGTGAAGAAGATTTCTTAAATAACTCTACGTTTGTTTATCAAAATAATCCTAGAAAAGGACAATATAAAGTTGGTAAAGCATTAAAAGATGTTGTGCCTATTTGGCGTACAATTCAGAAGTGGGATAACGCTATTAAAAAACAAGACTTCTTTATTAAATAAAAGAAACCCGCAAGCAGTCATTATGATTTGCTTGCGGGTAACTATTATATTTTATCCTTCACAACTTGCACAATCAAGAATGTTTCTTGAAAATGCTTGTGCTGAACTTTGACTAAACTGGTAGTACAAAGTTTTTACTCCTTCCTCATGTGCATATAGATACAAAGCATTAATATCTTTTGCTGACACACTAGGATGAATCATTAAATTTAATGACTGAGATTGATCTATAAACTCTTGTCTTTGAGCTGCTTGTAAAATTAACTCTTTAGGAGTGATCTCAATAAAAGACTTGAACACTGTCTTTGTAGGAAAGTCTAGGTGTTGAACTGATCCATCTTTCTTTAAGATACTCTCCCAGGTCTTAGGAGTGTTTAGTTCATACTTCTCTAGTTCAGCCTCTAAGAACGGATTTTTATATATAGTCTTAGACTTGGCTAGATCCTTAATAAAGTAATTAGACTTAATAGGTTCAATACCCATAGATACTGCACCATGTATAAAGCTACTTGATTTAGTAGGAGCAATAGCCATTAAAGTTGTGTTAGCATAACCTTCTCTAATACAACTCACACCTTTAGCAGTATGAAGCCACTTAGATGCTTCTTCACTTTTTTCTTTTATAGTTTTAAATATTTTACTATTTAATCCTTTAGCTTCTAGTGATTCAAATTCAATAAGCTTAGATTGAAAAAGTGAATGATAACCCATAACCCCTAAACCAATTGCTCTATGTTGTGAAGCAAATCTATAAGCTCTTTTCATTCCTGGAAGTACAGATGCTTTTTTAATAAACTCATCTAATACAGCATTTAAAAAGAGCACATATGTTTCAATAGCATCTGTATCTTTAAGTTCATCCCAATGTAACAGGTTAAGAGACCCTAAGCAGCATACAAATGAATTAAAACTGTCTGTAGGTAGTTGGATCTCAGAACACAAGTTTGAAGCTGTTATATCAAGTCCTAGCTCTTTATATGGAGAATGGTTATTTGAGTTGTCTTTAAACATAATATATGGAAAACCAAATTCATTCCTTCTTTGAATTACTTTGGCCCATATTTTACGCTTATCCTTATCCCCATCTTTCATATCCTGAATCCATTCATCAGTTACAGTAACACCGTACTGAAGATTTTGAATTGGATTTCCTTCAGTCCCTATATCTAAAAACTCTAATGCATCTTGATGCTCAAGTGGTAACCATGCAGCACATGCTCCACGTCTAGCTTCTGATTGTTTACACACATCAACAACTGTATCATATATTTTAGCGTAATGAATAGGCCCATCTGCGTGTCCTCCTGTAGAGATGGTAGTTCCTCTTGGTCTAATATTACCAAGATATACACTAGTACCACCACCATACTTAGACATCATACCCACTTCACGGCCTGCATTTAAGATACTATCTAATGAATCATCAATATTACTTCCATAACAACTAATAGGTAATCCTTTTTGTTTTCCAAAGTTTATCCAAACAGGCGTAGATAAAGAATAAAAACCACGTGCCATATAATCTTCAAACTTTAAAGCAAACCCGTCTATTTTTAAATACTTTTCTGCCATGTTGGCAATATCTTTAATTCTTTGTTCTGGTGTTTCTGTTATATATCCTCTAGATAAGAATGTACGACTCTCATCATTTAACCAATAGTATTTTTTGTTTTCCATGTTCTTATTAAAATAAATCATCTTCTGTGATGCTTTTGCTTTTTTTATTGTAATCTACTTGTTTTTTGTAAAAGAAATCTCCTTCTTTAGTTGCTGTAATTTCTACATCAAACCAGCGAGTGCTTTCTAATATATCTAAATCAACTTTAAATATTTCTGTCATACCAATACTTCTAAGAGAGTTGTTAAACCTATTCTTAATAAAGTGCTTTATAGTTTCTGTTGGTAAAAAATCAAGCTCTCCTTTTTCAAAGATCCAATCTAGAATACCACACTCAGCAGTATATGCTTTTCTGCATGCACTATAGATAAGACTTCTGAATTCTTCATCAAACCATTCCGGATTTTCTTTCTTTATAATATTAATTATTTCAATTCCGAAATTACCATGTATCTCTTCTTCTTTAGACGTTGCTTCTACGACATTAGATATTCCTTTAAATAAGTTTTTCTCTTTATTAAAGGACATCATAATTAGAAACTGGCTAAATAAACTGACATGTTCTATAAATAAAGAAAATAGTAATACTGATTTAGTATACATCTTATCATCTCTTGAGCGTGTACCATCTAGGTACTTCTTTAAGTATTTGATTCTGTTTTCTATAGCGGGTACTTCAATAACTTTTTTAAATTCACCCTCTAATCCTAAGATCCTTAACAGTCTAGCATAGGCATCTTTATGTCTTACTTCTGATTCAGCAAAAGTCATACCTACATCACCAACTTCTGTAATGGGCATGCGCTTATACATATCAGCCCAAAATGTTTTTACATTAACTTCTATTTGAGCAATGGCAAGCATTGTTTTTTTAATTACATCTCTTTCTTTTGAGTTTATAGTAACTTTAAAATCTTGTATATCTTCTGTAAAATTAAACTCTGTATCAATCCAATAGGAATGTCTAATAGCATCTTTATATGCTAGGAGTTGCGGGTATTCATAAGGTAATATATTAGTTCTTGGCAAAAAAATATTTTTATTCATATTGTTAAATTTGTTTAGAGATATAAAAGCTGTACTTCCATAAGGAAATACAGCCTATATCAATTTAAGAAAATTCTGTTAGATTAAAAAAATTATGCTCTCATATTTGCATAACTAATTGTAAAAAATATAAATCCTAATTCTATACCATAGACAGAACGATATTTATCATCTTCACATAAAATTTCACAGTTTATAAGTTTTAAGCCAAATAGAGTCTCTGTTGGTAAGAATTCTATGCTTATTTTATTTTTAAATATTAAAGGATTTATTTTTTCCATAAATTAATTTTTTGTATATTATTAGAGTATACATAACATGGGTAGCAAATATACTATTTTATATATAGAGATGTTAAAGAAATTAAATGTTATATTCAAGTATTACGATTCTGAACCAGTGGAGATATTGCTAGGCATAGTCTGGCTTATTTTTTTTCCTACAATATGGTATTTTCAGTTTGGTTTTCAAACAGTACTTATTACGATCAGTTTATTATTAGGTCTCTCCCTTATTAAGGGTACATGTATTGAATCATTACAGTCAAGAAAAACTTTGGCTTATGGTTCTTTTCTTTTTTCAATAGTTGTTATAGTATTATTATTTTTAAATAATGGTGTTTCAAATCCGGGAAATTGGTTTTGGTTAATGCCCTTTTTAATGTCTACTATAAATTTAGTAACAGTTACATCTCATTATTACAGAAAGCAAAAAAATTAGAATGCATCAATACGACAACATAACTAATGTATTAGTAACTGTAATTACTGTATTATTTTCTGCTGGTGCCTGGCGGTTTTATGAACGCAGAATTAAATTAAAAACTAAGTTAGAAACATTAGAAAGAACAGATCAAAACATGTATAGAGATGACCTAAGAGATAGAGTTAAAAGATTAGAAAAATTATTATCTGATAGTTCTCAAGAAAAAGATATAATGAGGGATCAGATATTGTCTTTAACTAAGGAGGTAAGCACTTTACATGTTAAAGTGGGTTTTTTAGAAAAAGAAAACGAAAGGCTTAAAAATAACTAGAGCACTATAATATTTGCTAAAGTTGTAAGAAATTTGTATATTAATAATATAAAGTATGGAATCATGATTAAAAAATTTTTTTGTTTGTTGTGGACTTGCAGTCTGCAAGACGCTTGGATCTATTTATGGTCAAAAACCGAAGTAGATGAAAAAGTAATTGGAGTAGTAAAGGAAACTAAATCAAGAGTTAAAGCTGTTAAAAAAGCTGTTAAAGGTAAAAAATAATGGATTGGAGTTTAGAACTGGCATTTCATTGGCCGCATGATAGATTTTTATGTGGATGGGAATATATGGGTCCTGACGATGAGCACCTATACCGCACGTTTAAACTCTATTTATTTTTTGTAACACTCACTTTAGATTTTTAATATCAAGTAATTATGAAAAAATACGGATTGCAACCTCAAAAACTAACTAAACAAAGATCAAAACTCTTATGTAAAAAAGCAGGTGGAGAATTAGATGATTTAATGTTTGGTTCTATGGTTGAAAAAATGAGAAAAGGTGGTAATGCAAAAAGAAATGCATTTAAAGGAAGTACACATCAAGAGTCATTGCAAGATTATAAATTAGGTGGTTGGACACACAGTGCACCTAAGAAGAAAAAATAGATATGAATATTTTAACTGATGTATTAAGTTTAATTAGACGTGGCATTTTTGCTGATAAAGCCGGTCCTAATGATGTATTAGTTTTAGGGGTTAATGAAGAACCTGAAATGACAGGTGTTGCTTCTCCTATTCCTTATAAATCAATTAAAGTTATTAAGGTAAAAGATTTTAAAGTTGCAGCAGAAAATTGTGATTATGTTAACTCGCCCGCAACATTTAGACCTGCTGGTCTAGGTGACGTATATCAAAAAACTGTTATTGATGAAGTAACTGAAAGATGTACGGTATTTTTTAGATCATTAAAATCTATGAGTACTAACTTAACATTTACTACATCAGCAGATGATAGTTATATAGAAATAACTACAACTGGAGAACCAAATTCTGCACTTAATACAGGTACAGGTATAGGTGTATACAAAGATAAACTTGGGGAAACTTTAAGATTTAAAAGTTTAATAGCAGGTACTAATATAACTCTTGTTGAAAGTGATAAGGAAATTACTATTAACAGTACATCTATAGCCGGAGCAACAGGCATCTTTACTACAGCAGATAGTAAACAAGTAACTGTTGTAAATGGCCTTATAACCGAAATTTTATAATTATATAAATAAATAAAATGAGCAATTTATTACAAGACATGATGGGTATGCTGTCACGAAAAGACACAGTAACACCAAAAGCCGGTGACTACATGTCATTAGCAAGATACCCAAATCCTCAAGAGAGGTTAAGACCTAATCCTAAAATTCAAACGGAATTAGTAAAAATGTCTGATTTAAAAACATTTATGGGTGGAGCAGGTGCTCAACAATTATCTATAGCAGGTCAAACATTATCTTTGTCAAATGGCGGATCAGTTACATTGCCAGATGAGTATGTTAGTTCAGCAGCGTTTGATGGTGCCGCTGATTCTTTAGTTCTAACTAGAGTAAGTGGGGATAGTGTTGCAGTAGATATGAACCGTAAGGATGTTAATGAGTATGTTGATTTAACATTAATTAGTGCAAGTACTGCAGCACCAGTACAGTTACCTGTTGCATCACAAGGTCAATTATTTATAGTAGATAGTTCAGGTGGTGGAGCTAATGCAACAGTTAACTTGCCTAATGCAAGTGCTACTGCATGGGTATTTAGAAAAATTACTGTTGCAACAAACGGAACTACATCAGCTTCAAGAACATTAATATTGAATGCTGCAGGTTCAGAAAATATTAATGGTGCAGGAACTCTTGTATTAGATAAATTATATGCATCAGTTACATTATGGTCAGATGGAACCAATTGGATTGTATTATCCTCATCACAAGTAACAGTTGTATAATTTATGGTAACATAAAATGAAAAAAGACAGAAAAAAATTCAAGAATACTAAACTTGGAGAGTTCTTATTAAAAGTAGCTCCAAGTGTTTTAAATGTTGCAGGAGAATTATTTCCTGACGCAGGTGTTTTGGGTATGGTAAGTAATCTTATAAAGAACGAACCAACTATGTCTATAGAAGATAAACAAATTGCTAGTTCATATATTCAAGAAATGTATGCTTTAGAAGTAGCTGATAGAGACTCTGCTAGAAAGAGAGAGGTTGAGATAGCAAAGACTAGTAAACAAGATTGGATGATGCTGCTTACTGGTATAACAGGTTTGCTTTCTTTTATATTTACAATATATGCGGTAGTATATATACCAAGTGTACTAGAAAATGATCTTTTTATTCACCTAATGGGAATGATTGAAGGTGTGGTTATAAGCAACATCTTTGCTTATTATTATGGTACAAGTGCTGAAAATAGAAAATAAATTAGTAAATTAAAGTAAATAGTTACGTTAAATATAAATAGAAAATATGAATAATAAAGGAAAAGGTGGTTTTACATATGGTGCCGGTGACGGTGATATGACTCCTCAAAAAGCAAATATGAGAGCAATGGCTAAAGGAGGTGGTCTCAAAGGTTACATGAGCGGTGGTGGTGTTTATGATGGTTTAGTAGAAGCTCAAGATGGAGGTGGTGATATGTCAAAGCAAACAGCGGCTCAAATCCAAGCATATAATGCAAGCCGAGGAAAGGCTCCGGGAATGACTAGTCAAGCACTTGCGGATAATATAAAAGCTACTATGGTTCAGAATAGATCTGAAAATAAAGCTACTAGACAAGCAAATAGAGCGCAACGTAGATCTGGTGATTCAACTCAAGCATCTAGAGTAGAAAATAGAGCAGATAGAAAAGCAAATAGACTTGAAAATAAAGTATTGAGGCGAGCCAAAACAGCAGCAAAAAGTAATAAAAGAGCTGGACTTTAAATAAACTATTATTAAAATAATAAAAAATTATGTCAAACAATAAAATAACAGCAGCAAAAGCAAACATGATGCAAATGGCTAAAAATGGAGGTTTAGCAGGATTTAAGAATGGAGGGGGTGCTTACGATGGTTTAATGAAAGCTCAAGATGGCAATGCGTTAGATGGTCCGATGATCGGAGCTGCAGAAAGGGCTCAATCTATTGTCGCAGGAGCTCCGGGCGTAACGCCAGAAGGCCCTACAACATATGTCCAAAATAAAACTAGAAGAGATGGTACTAATAAAAATAAAGAAATTTCTGCAAAGAAATTTAATAGAGTATCAAATAGATACGCAAACCAAAAAGGCTCTAATACTTTAGGAACTTCTACTTCTAGAGGGCAACAAGTTATAAGTGGTAGAAATTCTGGAAATTCTGTTTCAAGAAGATCTTAAAAAATATATAATGAAAAATAAAGGAACCCCATGCACATGTGGATGCACACAAAATCCTGAAGGATTGTGTGATGGATCTCATTTACTTAATAAATAAATATTATGTCAAAAAAAACTTTAAAAGATAATCTAAATAAAATGTCCTTTCCTATGCAAGGAGAGGTATTTAAAAGAGAAACTACTAATGGATACTACAATCCTACAACTATTCCTGCTAATATTCTAAGAAAAAAGAATGCAACAGCTACAGCAACAAGAGAAAGATTAGCAGCAAAAGGTGTTAATATTCCTTTGGTTTCTACTAGAGCTCCTGAACCTGAACAGTCGGCTGCCTTTAAAAATGGTAATAGAACCTCTTAAAAAATAAATTATGGCAACTTTAGTAGCACAAAAAATAACTCAAGCAGGATTAAAGCCCGTTTATTCCGCTGCAACAGCAGCTGGTGATTTACTGGCAAATACAGGTATACAGTATTTCCATGTAAAAAATGGAAGTGGTGCATCAGTAACTGCATCAGTAGTACCTGTTATAACTATAGTTATAGATCCTTTATTGGGTTCTTTGGTAAAAGAAACAGCCACATTAATTTTAGCAGCAGGTGAAGAAGGATTTTTAGGACCTTTTGAGGTTGATGCTTTCAATAGTGCAACTGGTACATTAGAAATTGATTATACTGCAGTAGCATCAGTTACAATAGCAGCATTATATATATAAAAAATTATGAGCGTATTCATACAAGAGGTTTTAGGATTACTAAAACTAGGTAAAAAAAAGACTACACTTAAACCAACTCATGATTACATTGAGTTTGGAAGAGTAACGCATAGTTCTTTAAATACTGGTACTAGTTATGTTCCTAAAATGGAGCCTTTTACTATGAAGATGAGTGATTTTATTATTGCTACAGGAGGTAGTAATACTACCTATGATTTAGTAAGTCAACCTAATGGTGCTAAAAATGTAGATATAGTTTTAAATGGTTCAAATGGAACATCTGATGTTGTTACTTTTGTAGCAGGTTCTAATATAACCCTTGTTGATAACGGATCTAATCAAATAACAATTGCTTCTAGTGGGGGAGGAGGGGCCGATACAAATATTGCTAATACAAATCTTACTGCTGATGATGATAGGACTTTGGATATGGCAGGATTTGTTCTAAATATTAGAAACAGCGCTGCTCAATTCCATGAAATGTTTGTAATAGAACCTGGGGAAATTACAATTGGTGGAGGTGGAGCAGCAAATGCAACAAAGTTACTGTTTCGTGAAGCAACGGGTTTTGGTAGCAATTCAGTAGCTTTAAAAGCCGCTGATTCTTTAACTGGTAATACAGTATATACATTACCCACAGCATATCCTAGCACTACAGGAGATGTCTTAAGTAGCACTACAGCTGGAGTTATGAGTTGGACTACTGTAGGAGGGGGTGGAATTACTAGTGTAGTAGCTTCTACAGTTGATCGTTATAAAGGTGTTTTTGTTACTACATCATCTGGTGTTGTAACTGTGGGTATAGGCCCAGCAGGATTAGTTTCTCTTGGTACTACTATAGCCGCTGAAGATTTATTTTTTGTACAAGATGACCCAACTGGAGCTCCTATAAATAAAAAAGTTAGTTGGGCAGAAATGATAACAGGTCCGGGTAATATTGCAACTTTAACAGCAGGTGCTAATATTTCTCTTACTTTTTCAGGCATAAATAATACAACTTGTGAGATAGCATCTACTGGAGGAGGGGGAGTAAGTAATGTATCATCTACTTTTGCAGGAACGGCATATTCAGTTACAGTAACAGATCCATCTACAACGCCTGCAATTACAATAACCACAAATGGAGCTAGTACAGATTACATAGATGGAGAAGGTAATTACATTGCTTTTCCGGCTATTCCTGGCGGAACAGTAACTGAAATTACTCCTCAAGCAAACGGAGTAGCAGGAACACTTATAACTGGAATAGGTATTTTAAACTTTGTAGGACAGGGAACAGTAGCAACATCAATTTCAGGAGATACAGTAACAATAACTGGTGCAGATGCTTATGAGGGAACAGTAACATCTGTATCTTCTACTTTTGCTGGAACAGGTTTTACAGCTACTGTTACTTTAGAAACATCAACTCCAGCAATAGCTATAACTGCGAATGGAGCCAGTACCGATTATATAAACGGTGTGGGTGATTATATTGCATTTCCTGCTATTCCTTTTACTAGTTTAACTACAACTGGAAGTTCAGGTGCTGCAACATTATCAGGAGCTGGGGTTTTAAATATACCTAACTATACTAGTTCTTCGGCAGTAACAAGCGTAGGTATAACTGAAACAGGTAATGCATTAGCTATTACTAACTCACCAATAACAAGTTCTGGCGATATTAATATTGCTGGTGCAGGTACTAGTAGTCAAGTTATCTTGGGTGATTTAACTTTAGGAACATTAACAGAAGGTACAGTTACTAGTGTAAACGCTGGTGCAGGAACTACTGTGACTGGTACAGCAATAGCACCCATAGTTAATGTTGACTATGTAGGAGCTGACAATGCTGTTTTGGTAGCTACTGCAGCTAGCCCAGAAGGAGCAGATACATTATGGTTTTCTGATGCAACTGATAGTACTATTAAAAGATCTTTATTATCTAACTTTCCAGGGTTTGGTTTTGACGGAACAGTAACAAATGTTTCAGCAGCATTTGCTGGAACAGCATTTACAGCTTCTGTAGTTGATTCTAATACTGAACCGGCTATTAGTATAGTAGGGGTTGGTACAAGTGCACAATACGTTAATGGATTAGGTAACTTAGTAACCTTTCCTGCTACTGGATCAGGAACAGTTACAAGTGTAGGGTTATCTA
>TARA_R110001632_G_scaffold63953_2_pt1 | contig 11914 bp, 8 predicted proteins | sample TARA_R110001632 | Tara Oceans TARA_R110001632 (sample SAMEA4398266) | marine metagenome | biome: Polar Biome; feature: [SRF] surface water layer (ENVO:00010504); material: water (ENVO:00002006), including particulate matter (ENVO:01000060) such as... | depth 5 m
TATTGGAGTACCTGTGAGATCTGTGTCTGAAGACGAAGTAAATAAGGTTTATGAAAGATTTGTAAACAAAGGTAGGTCACATTTAGCAATATCAAAAAATAAAGCTATAAAAAATGCAATAAAAGACTATTTATCATATAAGTACAGGTACTTTTTTAGGTATTTGATTGCTTATAAGTTACAAGGTAATCTCGCTTATGAATATAGATTTTCAAAATATTTTAAAGGGTTTCACTCATTAAAAAAAATAATGATTTCTAAGTTCTTTGATGATTTTAGTGCTATTAATGATAAGCCTAATGAACTTATTTTTATTCCTTTACATTTTCACCCTGAAGCTACGGTTGATTATTGGGCTGATGTCAAAGAGCATGCAGATTATATAAACTCTCTTTTGAAAATTATCGCAAGTTGTAAAGCTAAAGGGTTAAAAGTGATTTTTAAAGAACACCCTAACTACTATTTAAGAAGGTCTCCGGATTTTTATAAAAAAATAAAAAATTTTAAAAATACTTATTTAATTAGCCCATACATTACATCTCATGATGTATACGATAAAACTGATAATGTATGTGTTCATACAGGCTCTGCTGGAGTTGAAGCAATAATGCTGGATAAGAAGGTTTATACTGTTAGTGAAAACTATTATAGTTTTAATAGATTGCCTAATTTAAAAGAATATCATAAAACAGATTATCCTTTTTATAGCGTTGAAGAAAAAAAGAATCTAATTAGAAGAGTTTTAGAAACCTCTATTCGTAAAGACAGTTAATTAGATGTATAAAACTATAGCTAACTTTATAATAACCCAAAAAAAATATTTTTGGTTTATTCTCGTTAGAATCCTTTCGTTTTTAGTTATTGGATTCGAGACATTTTTTGGGCCTAAAATTGTTGGACTTGAAGCTTATGGAATAATAGAATATGAAAAACAACTCATAAACTTGTCAACAATTTTTCTTTTTGGTTTGCATACAGGATATAGTATTAGGTATTATAAGTCACAAAAGAAGGAAGAATCATCATCGTTTTTATTATCTGGATTTTTTCATATCCTGATATTTTTCGGATTATATTCATTGATAAGTCAAACTTTCTCTTTTGGAATTATAGTTTTTTTACTTTCAGTTTTAATAGAACAAATCTTGAAAATTAAAAATAAATTCAACTTAGCAATTTTATTTAAACCTATATTTTCAATTATATTGGTAATATATTATCTGCATTATTATTTGTATTCTGGAAAATTAGTAAGCTTTATTTTTGATGTTAATCTTATATATTTTTTAGCTTTTTTATTTTTCTTTCTGTTTGTAAGAAAGTATGTGAGTTTTAATCTTAAAAAACTTCAATTAAGTTTTGAAAATTATAAATTGTATTTTAAAAATGGTTTTCAGCCAAATTTGACGTCATCATTAGTTCTTATATTATTCTTTGTCGATAGATTTTTAATAGAAAAATATTATGAAGAATCTTTAGGAGTATATTCTATTGCCTATAATTTTGCTGTAATCTCTTTTTTGATTGCTTCATCAGTAGGTTATGTAACTACTATAAAAATAGGAGAAAAACTCAATGAATTTGATCATTTAAAAGAGCTTGTAACTAAACTTATGAAACTTTCATATTTTTATATATCCTTGGTTATTCTATTTTCTATACCAATAATCTATTATATCAATGCAAATTGGTTTAAGATTGAAGGTTTTGAAAAAATAGCCTTGATTAATTTAATAGGAAAAACGTTTTTCGGGGCTGCGACATTTTATACTTCAATAATATATTACAAAAACAAAGAATACTTTTCTTGGGGGATTTTATTGATCGTAACATTGTTGATAACAATAGCTGATTTTTATATAATTCATTTTGGTATAGGTGATTTTATAATGATACAATATGTAAGTAATTCGCTATTAGTTATATATTGTATTCTGATCAATTATGTAGTTAGGAAAAAAATATTAAAAAAAGAAAAATAAGTATAATGAAATGGCAATTTAGAGCTTTTTGGGTAATTTACTTATTAGATATCGTTGTTACTGGTGGATTTAAGATCATGGATTATGTTTTGCAGACCAAACTTTTGTTTCTTTTTAAAATTCCATTATTACTTTCTTTTTCTATTATAGTATTGTTCCACCTTAAGAATAAGATAAAGTGGAATAAAATAAGTGTTTTGTTCTTTATTTTTGGAACCCTCAATCTATTATACGGGTTAATTATAAATATTGATGTATTAGATTCAAAAATTCTACCTAATATTTACACTTTTTTGATGCCAATATTCTCTATATCCTTTGGAATTCATTATGCAAAAAATTATAACTTTAGATACAAAATATTCACCAATAAAATATTTAAACATGGATTGCTAATAAGTTTAGCAATTGTATCATTATATTTATTTTTTCATTATGTAACTGGCCAAATTAAGTATTTTGGTTTCGGAAACGAATTGCATTTTATAGGTGCGTATTTTTTAGCAAATAAAAGAATGGTAACTTTTATTATATGCTTATTTTTTATATTAGCTTCAGGTAAACGAAGTACAACATTAAATGCTTTTTTTGTAGCATTTTTATACTATGGTAAAGAGTATTTAAGTTTTAGAGGGAAAAATATTTTGTTAATACCTTTACTGATTTTCACTTTAGGGTTTGGATTAAAATGGGCCTATGAAAATGATTATCTTAGGAGGTTTGAAGAAACATTTAAGTTTGATCTAAATGATGATAAAGCTACTTATAGAGCGACTAGTGGAAGATGGCAAGAAGTACAAGGCGTTGTTAAAAAATTGAATGAAGCCCCATACAAATGGGTGGTAGGAGCAGGGATAGGTGGTAAATACATATATGAAGATTATTATTATGGGTATCGTAGATCAGAAGAAAAACACTATGCACATTTTTCCCCGATAGGATATACTTTTTTATACGGACTGGTTTTTACAATTTTATTATACTGTTATTTATTTTGGTATATAATTAAGAACTATAAATTATTTCATAAAAATTTCTATTATTTATCATTTAGTGTACTGATATTTGCAGCGTTTTTTGGATCTAATTTATTTGTTGATCATGTACCATGGTTTTTTGTAGGTATCATATCACAATTTAAAAAAGATTCAAAATTATTAATTACTAAAAACTAAATCAATGTGTGGTATACTAGGATACTTTGGAGATAATCAGAGCCTTTTTTCTAAAAAAACATCTTTACAGTCAATCGCCCATAGAGGACCTGATTTTTCAAGTTCTGTAAATGGTGCTAATTATTTTTTTGGTCACACAAGGTTATCTATTTTAGATCTATCCTCTAATGGAAATCAACCAATGATTTCTAAAGATGAGAGGTATGTTATCATCTTTAATGGTGAAATATATAATCATTTAGAGTTAAGAGAGTCCCATTTAAAAGATGTTGATTTCTCTTCAACATCAGATACAGAAACAATATTGTACGGACTAATTAAAGAGGGAGTTAGTTTTATAAATAATTTAAATGGAATTTTTGCATTATCATTCTATGATCTAAAAACTAAGAATTTCATTATAGCAAGAGATCATTTTGGGGTAAAGCCACTTTATTATCATTTGAATGATAATGAGATATGTTTCTCCTCAGAATTAAAAGCCATATTGCCCTATATTAATAATGCAAGTATAGACAAAGCTACAATAAAAAATCACATAAACTTCTTATGGTCACCAGGAGAATCAACAATGATAAACGAAGTAAAAAAGTTGCTTCCTGGACATGTGGTTTGTGGTAATTCATGCAATATTAAGGAAGTTAAGTTTGATCATTATTATACCATACCCTTTGACGACAATGCTATTAAAAATAAATCTGAAGAGGAATATGTAGATTTGTTAGAGGAGAAATTAATCAAAGCTGTAGAAAGACAAATGATGGCAGATGTTCCAGTTGGATTTTTTCTTTCAGGTGGTTTAGACTCTAGTTTGATTGTAGCTATTGCTAGGAAGTTATTTCCAGAAAAAAAGATTCAAACATATACAATAGAAAGTCCAGAAATAACAAAAGAAGGCTTCACAGATGATTTGCATTATGCTAAAAAAGTAGCTGAATATCTCAATGTCGATTTATCAATCGTTAAAGCAGATGCAGATATCTTAAAGTACTTTGATAAAGTAGTTTATCATCTAGATGAACCACAAGCAGATTCGGCGCCAATTAATGTTTATAATATCTGTTCTCAGGCTAGAAAAGACGGAGTGAAAGTTTTATTGGGAGGTACTGCTGGGGATGATTTGTTTTCTGGATACCGAAGACATCAAGCTTTGAGACTAGAAAATACTTTTGAGAAATTTCCATTAGGATTAAGAAAATTTCTTAAAAAAAGAGCAGCAAAATTAAATAAAAAGAAACCTCTTTTTAGGAGAATTAATAAGCTGTTTACAAATTTAGATAAGTCAAAGTTTGAAAGAATGATGGGGTATTTTGATTGGATTAATATTGAGACACTTAACGATCTGTTTTTGGAAAGTAATTCTCATGACATACATCAGAGATTTAAAGAACTCAATAAACAAATACCTAAAGACACATCCGATTTAAATAGGATGCTGTTTTGGGAACTTAATACATTTTTAATTGATCATAACCTCAATTATACGGACAAATTAAGTATGGCAACTGGTATAGAAGTCAGAGTTCCTTTTTTAGACAAAGAATTAGTAGAGTTTTCTACAACAATACCAACAAAACTTAAACTAAAAGGCAAAGAAACTAAATATATTTTGAAAAAGGTTGCTGAAAAATACTTGCCAAAAGAAATTATTTATCGACCAAAAACTGGGTTTGGAGCACCAGTTAGAGAATGGGTGTTAAATGATATGTCATCAATTATTGATGAATACTTGAGTAAAGAAGTGATAGAACATAGAGGTATTTTTGATTATCACAAAGTACAAGAATTGATAAAAAATAACAAAAATGGAGTTCAGGATACATCTTATTGTATCTGGGCCCTTTTGTCCATAGAATCATGGATGAGACAATTCCATGATAAAGAAGAAATAAAATGAAGCAAATATTACAATCTTTTAAAACGGGAATTACTGAATTAGCAGAATTACCATCACCTAAGGTGAAAAATGGCCAAGTTCTTATAAAGACAACACGTAGTCTAGTTTCGCTAGGAACTGAGCGAATGCTGGTAGAGTTTGGGAAAGCTTCACTTATTCAAAAAGCTAGACAACAGCCAGATAAAGTGAAGATGGTGCTTGATAAAATAAAAACTGAGGGTTTAATGCCTACATTAGAAACAGTTTTTAATAAATTAGAACAGCCTCTTCCCTTAGGATATTGTAATGTTGGTAAGGTCGTTTCAGTAGGGAAAGGAGTTTCAGATTTTAAGATAGGAGATAGAGTTGCCTCTAATGGTCAACATGCAGAATTTGTTTCAGTACCTCAGAACTTAGTAGCTCATATCCCCGAAAATATTACCGATGAGGAAGCTACTTTTACAGTAATTGGTTCGATAGGATTACAGGGAGTTAGGCTGATAAATCCGACCATTGGAGAAACAGTTGTTGTAATCGGTTTAGGTTTGATTGGTCTATTGACTGCAGAGATGTTAGTTGCAAATGGATGTAATGTTATTGGATATGATTTAGATGACAATAAAGTTGAAATAGCGAAGAGTAAAGGAGTGAATGCTTTTAATCCATTAGCAGGAATAGATCCAGTTAAATATGTACTTAGTCAAACAAATAATATTGGATCTGATGCAGTTTTAATAACAGCTTCAGCTAAAACAAATGATATAATTTCACAAGCAGCTCAAATGAGCAGGAAAAGAGGTAGAATTACGTTAGTTGGAGTAATTGGACTGAATATTTCAAGAGCAGATTTTTATGAAAAGGAATTAAGTTTTCAAGTTTCTTGTTCCTATGGACCAGGAAGGTATGACGATGATTACGAATTTAAAGGAATAGATTATCCTCTTGCTTTTGTTCGCTGGACAGAGAAAAGGAATTTTGAAACAGTATTAAAATTAATAGCTTTAGGAAAACTTCAAGTAAAAAATTTAATATCGGAAGTAATTCCTTTAGAAGAGTTTGATAAAATCTATGGAGATATCGGAAACTCTAAATCTGTAGCGTCTATAATACAATATAGTGAAGATAGCCAAGAGGGAAACACTGTAAGTGTTGTTAAAAAGGAATTTAAATCAGCTAAAGGGATTATTGGATTAGTAGGTGCTGGGAATTTTACTAAGATGACATTACTTCCAGCTTTAAAAAACACAGATGCTCAAATAAAACATATAGTATCCTCCGGAGGAGTGAATGGAACCGCACTTGCAAAAAAACATAATATAGCGCAGAGCACTACAGATTATAACCTGGTTTTGGAAGACAAAGAGGTAGATTTGATAATGATTACGACACGACATAATTTGCATGCAGAAATGGTCGTAAAGGCATTGGGAAAAGACAAGCATGTTTTTGTAGAGAAGCCATTAGCATTAAATTTAGATGAATTATCTGCCATAGATGAAGCCTATAAAAAGTCTAAAGGATCTCTTATGATAGGATTCAATAGAAGATTTTCACCTCATATTCAGAAAATAAAATCATTGGTAGGAAATGTGCCTATGAATATTATAGCTACAATGAATGCTGGTGCTATTCCTCCAGAAGTATGGATACATGATATGGAAGTTGGTGGAGGTAGAATCATTGGAGAAGCCTGTCATTATCTTGATTTAATTGTGTATTTATCAGGAAGTAAAATAAAAGAAATTTGTATAAATGCTCTAGGTGAAAATCCATCAGAAAATACAGATAGCGCTTCTATTTTAGTGAAAATGGAAAATGGATCTACTGGTGTTGTAAATTATTTCTCTAATGGTTCGAAATCGTATTCTAAAGAAAGATTAGAAGTATTTGCGCAAGAGAAAACGTTGATCATGGATAATTTTATTCGAACGTCAGGGTATGGGACTAAGGGGTTTTCAAAAATGAAAACAAAATTAGATAAAGGACATAAACAACAATTCAAGCAAATTTTGAAAAACATCAAGTCAGGAAGCGTAGAACTTATTCCATATGAAGAGCTAATTAACGTTACCAAAGCTAGTTTTGCAGCAATCCAAAGTTTAAAAGAAGGAAAATGGATTGAAATTCAATAAACACCTTCATTAAGATATATAATATAAATGTATGATTCAAAAAATAAAAAGGATAGCCAATTTGATCTCTAATATGGGGTTTCGTTATCTTTTATTTAGAATCCTCTACTCGATAAAAACAAAGATAGGATGGCAAAAAAAAACATTTCCAACAAAGCCTAAACCTTCAGAATTTACTACACTAGAAAACTGGAGAAACAATTTACCACCATTTTTCTTTTATGGTAAAGACATTCCAAATCTGCCGAAAGAAGAAAAAGAAATCTTAGCAAAAACATTTCAAGAAATTCAAAATGGGGTCTTTACGTTTTTCAACAAAACAAAAATTAATTTAGAAGAAACAAATGATTGGATTACTAATCCATTGACAGGGTTTCAATATGATATACATAAACACTGGTCTGAAATTCAAGATCTTTCTAAAGAAGCTGGAGATATTAAATATGTTTGGGAAAAAGCACGATTTTCTTTTTTATATGATGTAATTCGGTATGATTATCATTTTGAAAAAGATCAATCTGAATATGTATTTGGAGAAATTGAAAATTTCATAGATAAGAACCCAATCAATCAAGGGCCAAACTACAAATGTAGTCAAGAAATAAGTTTACGAATACTAAATTGGACGTTTGCACTTTATTATTATAAAGATTCTGAATTTTTAACTGAAGCTTTATTTCATAAAATAATGCATGTTATTTATTGGCAAATACATCATGTATACAACAACATTCATTTCTCTAGAATTTCGGTTCGGAATAATCATGCGATTACAGAAACTTTGATGCTATATCTTTCTGAAAAGCTATTTCCGTTTTTTCCAAATGTTGATGTTTGGAGCAAAAAAGGCAAAAAATGGTTTGAACAAGAAATTGCCTATCAAATCTATGAAGATGGTACCTTCTTACAATTCTCTATGAACTATCACAGAGTTGTTATACAATTACTTACATGGGGTATTCAATTGGCAAAACTCAATAACGATACCTTTAATGAAATTGTGTATGAACGTGCACAAAAATCACTCGATTTTCTAGTTGTATGTAGCGATCCTGTTTCAGGTGAACTGCCAAACTATGGTTCTAATGACGGTGCATTATTTTTTAAACTTACAAATGATGATTACAGAGTATACAGATCACAACTAGATGATTTACGAGCAGTTTTAAATGGTTATACATACTTTAATTCGAAAAGTTCGCTTTGGTATGGAATTCAACCAAAACAAAAAAAGCAAGCGGCATTACCTGAAATAAGTGAATTTACCAAAGGAGGATATTACATTGTACAAGACGCTAACACAAAAACATTCATTAGATGTGGTGCCTACAAAGATAGACCAGCGCAGTCGGATAACTTACATCTGGATATTTGGGTAAATGGTATTAATTACTTAAGAGATACGGGATCATACAAATACAACGCGGATTCAGTAGATGTAAATTATTTTAATGGCTGTGAAGGGCATAATACAGTTAGTGTTGCCAAAGCAGATCAAATGCAAAAAGGAAGCCGTTTTATCTGGTACTATTGGGTAAACAAAACAAACGCAAATCTGACAAAAGAGAAAGAAAATTTTAAGTTTGATGGAAGAATTAAAGCATTCAAACAACTTGGAAACAACATTTTACATACACGAAAATTAACAAAACAACTAGGGCAAAATAGTTGGCAAGTTACAGACATAATTCAAAACAAAGGAAGCAGAAAAATCTATCAATACTGGCATTTGCACCCAGATCATTTAGATGCAATAGAAATCATCACAACCGATGAAGACGATAACCATATAGAACCATTGATCGAAGAAAAGTGGTTTTCTGGTTACTATGGTGTAAAAGAAAAGGCAATAATGTTTACATTTGTAACCGAAAAGAATGTTTTTAATACCACAATACGGATCAAATAATACATGAAAATATTACTAATTCATCAATATTTTTTAGAAAAAGGAGATGGTGGCGGATCGCGTTTTAACGAAATGACGCAAGTATGGGCAAATCAAGGGCATGATATTACCGTACTCGCCGGAATGGTACATTATGCTACAGGAAAAAAAGCAGAAAGATATAAAGGGAGGTTTACTTTCATAGACAAACAATTTTATGATAAGGTAGATGTAATCCGTTGTCATGTATCTGAAAGTTATAATGTGAATTTTATCGGTAGACTTTGGGCTTACTTTTCATTTGTGTTTTCAAGTATTTATGCAGGCTTATTTCAAACCAATCAAAAATACAATGTCATTGTAGTAACTTCTCCACCATTGTTTGTCGGAATTACGGCTTATATATTGTCAAAAATAAAACGAGTTCCATTTGTATTTGAAATTAGAGATTTATGGCCAGAATCGGCTATTGATACAGGTGTTTTGAAAAATGGAATGATTATAAAATTTGCATTTTGGTTTGAAAGATTTATCTACAAAAGAGCAAAACTGATCAATGTATTAACACCAGCGTTTAGAGATAAATTAATTCAAGATAAAAAAGTACCTTCTGATAAAGTAATCTTCATTCCAAATGCGGCTGATTTTACTTTGGCGGAAAAAATACAGGAAAACTTTGATGCGGAAGCATTCAAAAAAGAATTAGGTTTAGGTAACAAATTTGTTATAACGTATGTTGGTGCGCACGGTGTTGCCAATCACTTAATTCAATTAATAGACGCTGCGGAAAAACTAACAGATACAAACATTGTAATTCAACTCATCGGGTCCGGAATGCGCAAAGAAGCCTTGATAGAAGAAGCAAAAAAGCGAAACCTATCAAACATCATATTCAGAGATCCTGTATCAAAACAAGAAGTATTCAAATACATACTTGCTTCGGATGCTGGAGCATCTGTACTAAAAAAAGTAGATACCTTTAAAACAATTTACTCAAACAAAACGTTTGATTATATGTCGTGCAAAAGACCAATCTTACTTGCTATTGATGGCGTTTCACGCGAATTGGTAAACAATGCAAAATGCGGTGTATACGTAGAGCCAGAAAATAGTGATGACATTGTAAAAGGCGCAAAAGAACTCGCTAGCAAAAGTGCTGCAGAAATTCAGCAAATGGGCGAAGATGGTTATGTATTTGCAAAAACACATTTTGATAGAAGCAAGCTAGCTAAAGAATACACAAACAAAATCCAAGGAATTCTAAAATAATGTATAAATTTTTTTTCAAAAGATTCTTAGATATTGTAATTGCTCTTATTACGTTGGGTATTTTTAGCCCACTATTGATTTTTGTATTTATACTACTTTTAATTAGTAATAAAGGAAAAGCTTTCTTTTTTCAAGAAAGGCCTGGCAGGAATGGTAAAATATTTAAAGTGATTAAATTTAGGACCATGAATAATAAGAAAGATGAAAACGGTAATTTACTTCCTGATAATAAACGTTTGACGAGGTTAGGGATTTTTCTTCGAAAAATATCTTTTGATGAAGGCCCTCAAGTAATTAATATTTTAAAAGGAGATATGAGTATTATTGGCCCTAGACCTTTATTGCCAGAGTATTTAGCTTTATATAGTGATGAACAAAAAAAACGTCATAATGTGAAGCCCGGAATTACAGGTTGGGCTCAGGTAAATGGACGAAATGCTATTAGTTGGAAACAAAAATTTGAATATGATATCTGGTATGTTAAAAATTTAAGTTTTTTACTTGATTTGAAAATTTTCTTTATGACTTTTGCAAAGGTTTTTAAATCTGAAGGAATTAATACAGAAAATGTAGCAACTACAATAAGGTTTAAGGGAAATGAATAAAATATGTTTATTTGGTGCAAGCGAGCAAGGAAAAGTAGTGAAAGATGTTGCTGCAAGCAATGGGCGAAAAATTGAAGTGTTTTTTGATGATAACCCTAAAAGAGAATTTATTTATGATGTTCCTGTTTACTTATCAGAAAGAATAAAAGATTATCAACATTTTAAATTTTTAATCAGTATTGGAGATAATAGAATACGAAAAATAATTAGTGAAAAAATAAAAACTTCGTTTGCTATACTTATAGATAAAACAGCAATAACTGCAAAAAGTGTTTTTATAGATGAAGGCTCTGTTGTTATGGCTGGTGTAATAATTAATGCAGATGTGAAAATAGGTAAACATGTTATTATTAATACTGCAGCGGTTGTAGAGCACGATTGTAAAATAGGGGATTTTGTTCATATATCACCTAGTGTTACTATAACAGGTAATGTATCTATTGGAGAAGGCTCGCATATAGGAGCTGGATCTGTAATAATTCCAAATATTACTATCGGTAAATGGGCAACAATTGGTGCTGGTTCAATAATTATAAAAAATATTCCTGATTATGCCGTAGTTGTTGGTAATCCTGGAAAAATAATAAAGTACAATAATCAATAATTATGAAATCAAAAATTTGGCTTTCTTCCCCACATATGGGAGGTAATGAAATGAACTATGTACAAGAAGCATACGATACCAATTGGGTTGCACCTTTAGGACCTAATGTGAATGGGTTCGAAACCGATTTACAAAAATACATTAAGAATGACTCCAACGTTGCTTGTTTATCTTCTGGAACAGCAGCCATACATTTAGCTTTAATCTTAGCTGATGTGCAATTAAATGACGAAGTGATTTGCCAAAGTTTTACATTCTCAGCATCTGCAAACCCTATTGCTTATCAAGGAGCGAACCCTATTTTTATTGATAGTGAGAAGGATACTTGGAATATGTGCCCGATTCATCTAGAAGAGGCAATTTTAGATAGAATATCTAAAGGG
>TARA_R110001632_G_scaffold65_14_pt1 | contig 11903 bp, 7 predicted proteins | sample TARA_R110001632 | Tara Oceans TARA_R110001632 (sample SAMEA4398266) | marine metagenome | biome: Polar Biome; feature: [SRF] surface water layer (ENVO:00010504); material: water (ENVO:00002006), including particulate matter (ENVO:01000060) such as... | depth 5 m
AGCTTATAGATATGGATATGAAATTTCTAATTCTTTAGAGCGAGAAAAAAGAGGCTTATCCAAACGTGTTGAAATTGAAACAACAGATGATCATATCCAACTTACTGAAAGTAGTGTAGGCAGAGTCCTTTATAAAACAACCGTTTCTACTCAGAATGATCAAATTGCTATTGGTTCTGGCGAATTGATAAAAGAATGGAAAGAAAATAACAGAAATTATTATCAGTATGCTACAGACAGTTTAGTGATGCCTACTATGGCTTATTTCTCTGCAAATTATCAAGTAAAGAAGACGAATCATAAAGGAATAAGTGTGGAGCAATATTACCATCCGGCACATGATTATAATTTGCAAGACATAGAAGATAGCGCTAAAGAAACATTGGATTATTGCATCGAAAATTTTGGTGCTTATCCATTTAAACACCTCCGAATTGCAGAAATTCCGGGACATTGGAATTTTGGCGGATTTGCACACCCTGGAACAATTAGTATGACAGAAGATAGAATGTATTTTGTTGACCTTAGAGACCCTTCAGATTTTAACTTAGTTTCTAAACGAACGATACATGAAGTAGCTCATCAGTGGTTTGGTCATATTTTATCACCTAAATTAGTTGAAGGCGGTTCATTATTTATTGAAGGCTTTGCAAAATATACTGAAGCAATAGTCATGAATAAAATGCATGGTAAATCAGCTATTTGGGAATTGAGCAGAAATGCGAATAATCGATATTTTACTTTTAGAGCCTATGAAACAGCACAAGAACCGCCACTTTATAAAGTGCTAGGACAAGGTTACTTATCTTATGGAAAAGGGTACACGGTAATGCTTGCTTTAAGAGATTTGATTGGTGAAGAAAAACTAAACCTTGTTATTAAAACAATCGTGGATAGACATCGTGATAAAGTTGCGTTAAATGCTACATCTTTAGAGTTTTTAAATGAAATCTATAAAGTAACTCCTCAAGAGCGTCACATATTAATTGATGATTGGTTTAAACGGGTTATTACGTATGATTTGGCTATTGATGAAAGCTCATACATAGAACTAGACAATGGAACATACGAAATAACGTTTAAAGTAAAAGCAAAACGTTTTGAAACGATGGATACTGGAGAAATAAAACAAATAACAATCAATGAACCTATTAAAATAGGTGTATTTACGACGCATCCATCAAATATGAAAGATGATAGCTCAATACTGTATTATCAATCAAATATCATCAATAAAGAAGAAACAGAAATTAAAATAATTGTAAATAAATTACCAAAATATATTGCGATTGACCCATTTGGAACAAGATCTGATGAGAATTTTACAGATAATCTGATAAGTCTATAAGAGTATACAAATGATTAATAAAGTTCAAGTGCATTAAGACTGATTTCTAGGTTTTGCATTTGGACTTTATTTTTTTAATGTAACTAGAGCATTTGTAAAAAGTTCTGCAACACTTCGACAAGCTCAGGGTAAAAACTTAGCATTTGGAAACTGCCGAAATGCAGGAGGGAAGCTTAATTTCTGCCTCTCGGCAAACAGGTGTGTGGAATGGTATTTAATAATTACTCTGGTAAGCCTCTAGTTTAAAATCTTACTAAGATTGGCTTTATATAATTTGCCAATTGGAATTGTATGGTCTTCAATATATATTCTATTTCCATCAATTCTATTAATATGTTTTGTAGCAATTGCAAATGATTTGTGTACTTGAAGAAACTCTTCTTTTGGGAGCATTTCTAAAGTATTAGATATTTTTTCTCTTATAGTAATAGTATCTAATGTAGTAACAACTTTTGTGTAATTTCCAGAAGCTTCAATATATAAGATGGTATTTACATCAACTTGTATATGGCTGTTATTCTGTTTTAAAAATATCTGATTTGCAGATGCTTGTTCATTATCGACAGGCACCTGTTTTAATTGTTGAGTAGAAACAGTTACTTTATTTACAGCACTTAAAAAGCGTTCAAAGCTAAATGGTTTTAATAAATAGTCTACAACATTAAGCTCATAACCTTCTATAGCAAACTCATTATAAGCCGTTGTTACAATTACTTTTGGAGGAGATGCTAAGGTTTTTAAAAACTCAAAACCTTTTAACTTAGGCATGTTTAGATCTAAAAAAATAAGATCTACAGGCTGTTTGTTCAAGTAGTCTAAGGCTTCAATAGCATCATAACAATCTGCCATAAACTCCAAGTTTGGTAGCATGTCACAATACCCTTTTATGATATCGTGAGCAATATGTTCATCATCTATAATAAGGTACTTAATCATAATTTTCTAATATTCAATTGGGCTTTATAAACAGTATCCGTTTTTGTTATGGTTAAGGTATGACTTTTAGGGTAAACCAATTCTAATCTACGTTTTAGGTTATTCATACCAATACCTCCTTGTTCATTAGTAATGGTCTTATCAAAGTTGTTTTCTATATCAAAATTTACTTGATCGTTTTCTGCTTTCATATTGATATGAACATATGCATTGTTCCTCAAATTTTCTACACCGTGTTTAAATGCATTTTCTAAAAGAATGATAAAAAGAAGTGGCATTATTTGAAAATCTTCACCTTCTATATCTACCTTAAATTTCACATCTATAGTTTTATGGTAGCGCATTTTATGTAACTCAATATAGTTTTGTAAATATGTAATTTCTTCAGAAAGTAACACCGTTTCTTTTTGCCCCTCATAGATACTGTAACGCATCATATCTGATAGTTTCAAAATAAGCTCTTGTGCTTTTTTAGAATCTTTAGCTACCAAACCATAAAGGTTATTAAGCATATTAAAAAAGAAGTGAGGGTTCACCTGACTTTTTAAGTGCATGAGTTCAGTTTGAGACTTTTCATTCTTTAATCGAATAATCGATCTGATTTGTTTAAATAACCAATATGAAATTGTGATAAATATAACTATGAAATAAAATGCAATAAACTCTACAAACCCTTCTATTTGACCAAAAGTATCATTAAAAACAACGATGATAACACCAATAAAAACTAGCGCTATTTTATAAATGCGCTTTATGCTTTTCTTTTTTTTATCTGATATTTTATAATTCATATGTCAATATTAATTAAATAAATCACTTCATACAAATAAGTTGATAAACAATCTGTGGAGAGGGATAAACGTCTATTGAGTCGTTGTATAATGCTCTTATAACATTTAATCGTATGTGTGTCACTGGCTAACTGCTATATATCCCAAATCCTTTTTAGACATGCAAGTACTTAATATGTTTGCCTCATCAATCAAAAAAACGAACAGTTTAAAACTCATTAACCATTTAAAACCTATTAAAATGTTACAACTAATTAATTTTATGTGTTCACTTATAACACTATTTGTTATTAATTTAAACACCACTGTAAAAGAGTTAGCTCAAAACGAAAAAATCAGCACAGCTATAGAAGGTAAATGGGAAGGTAATTTAGTAATTAATGAGAATAAGTCCATTGGAATTATGTGGCGTTTCGAAACCACGGAAGAAGGAACCCTTATTGGCTTCATGGGACCTGCTTCAAAGGGAGTGGCGACAATTCCTATGCAAGATCTTGTTGTTACCAATACAAAACTTAATTTTTCCGTTCATTCTCAAGGCAACTTTTCTGGTCTAATTTCTGAATCTGGAATACGTGGAATATTTAATACAGAGAGCGGTAAACAATTGGTGCTTTATATGGCACGAGAACTATCGGAGGAACAATTAAGAAAACGTTATGGTAAATCATCCAACGGCAATACAATTGATATTGAACAGGAAATTGCCCTAGGAAACGTAGAAGCCGTTAAAGCGTTTTTGTCTAGTGGTAATGCAATAGATTCTCTTTACGGTAAAGGACAAACCTTACTTTTCTCTGCTATTAAAAAGGACAGAACACATGAAGTAGCGAAGTATTTACTAGAAAATGATGCGAATCCTAATTTAGTTACTGATGGGTTAACGCCACTTATGTTTGCCGTTGCCTATCAAAATCATATAATTATTAAGGAACTTATCACTCATAAAGCTGATGTGAATTTTACGAGCAAAGAAAATCAATCAGCAATTATATTTGCCATTAAAGGGAGAGACCCAGAGGCACTTCAATTATTAGTGGATAATGGAGCAGATCCTAGTATAAAAATTCGAGATGATTATTCTGCTATCGATTTGGCTAAAGAAGAGAACATTAAGGAGATTCTGAAAGTTCTTAATGTTCCTTACCAAGGCGTTAGCGATGGCCCTTATGTAATGCAAACAGAAACAGGTCGTACTGCAATTTGGGTAAATAAAGGAGAAACATACACGCAAAAAATAAGCGCTCAAAAATCTCAAATTATTGAATACAATGGTGTGAAAGCAAGACTTTGGAATAACAGTCCCAAGGAAGTTAAACAACTAGTGTACAATGGAAATTTCAAAATTGGAGCTGTAAGCGATATTCATGGTCAATATGACACATTTATAAAACTCCTAAAAAATAATGGTGTTATTGATAATCAGGAGAAATGGAGTTTTGGAAACGGGCATTTTGTGGTTGCAGGAGATATATTTGATAGAGGCCCACAGGTTACCGAAGTGTTGTGGTTTTTATATGATTTAGAAAAACAAGCGGAAGAAGAAGGAGGGAAATTACATGTGCTACTTGGTAATCATGATGTTATGGTGCTCAATGGAAATTTGCGTTCGGTACACCCAAAATACACAGAAATTGGTAAGATTTTAGAAAAACCTTTCAATACTCTTTTTAATAAAGGCACTGTTCTAGGAGATTGGTTGCGCACCCGTCCAGTCTTAGTAAAAGTAAATGACATTCTATTTACACACGGCGGATTACATCCAGATTTAGTAACCAAAGGCTTATCTATAGAAGACATAAACAATGAATTCAAATTACAATTAGTAGAAAGTGAAATGGCGGATAAACGAAATGAAGTTGGAGACTTTCTGCATAGGCAAAACGGTCCAATCTACTATAGAGGTTATTTTCAAGGAGTATTGGCTACAGATTTACAAATAGATACGTTGTTAAAACATTTCAAAATCTCAAATATTGTAGTTGGTCACACTACGCATAGGCAAATTGAGATGCACTATGATGGTAAAGTAATAGTAATAGATGCCAATATGAAAAGCGGAAATGCTGGTGAAATTCTTTTCTGGGAGTCTGGAGAGTTTGTTCGGGGAACCCTTACTGGAGAAAAATTGGAACTCGATATAAAATAATCAATCAACAAACAGTTAAAACCATTAAAAACGAACCTTATGAAACTCATTATAGATAATCTATCAAAGACCTACTCAAATGGTATTAAAGCATTACAAAACATTTCATTAGAAATACCAACAGGTATGTTTGGTTTACTAGGACCAAATGGTGCTGGGAAATCGACACTTATGAGAACCCTCTCCACACTTCAAGAAGCCGACAGTGGATCTGTTTTTCTTGGAGAAATAGATGTGCTAAAACAAAAAAATGAGTTGAGACAGGTCTTAGGATATTTACCACAGCAATTTGGTTTATACCCTAAAATATCTGCTGAAGTATTACTAAATCATTTCGCGGTACTAAAGGGAATCTCTAATAAAAGCGAGCGTCAAGAATTAGTGAAAGCATTGTTACAAAAAACCAATTTATACGAAGTAAGAAAACAAAATCTTAAAGGCTATTCTGGCGGGATGAAACAACGTTTCGGTATCGCACAAGCTTTATTGAATAATCCCAAACTACTTATTGTAGATGAACCAACTGCAGGATTAGATCCTGTAGAGCGGAATCGATTTTATAATGTGTTAAGTGAATTAGGAGAACAGACCGTAGTGATACTATCTACGCATATTGTAGATGATGTAAAAGAACTCTGTACTAATATGGCTATTATCAATCAAGGTCAAGTTTGTTTAAAAGGAAATCCATTACAAATAATTGAAGACTTAAAAGGCAGGGTTTATAAAAAAACAATTGAAAAGCCTGAATTAAACTTTTACAAACAAAGCTATCAAGTCATCAGTGAAAAATTATTTCTTGGAAAGCCAACCATTCACATTTTAAGCGACACGAATCCAGGAGATGGTTTCACTAGTGTTAATGCTAGTTTAGAAGATGTGTATTTCTCGCAAATATTTAGCAATACAAACCTTAAATCAAATTAGTTATGTGGTATAACATTTTTAAGTTCGAAATACAATATCGAATTAAGCGACCAGACACGTATGTTTTCTTTTTGTTTCTTTTTCTCTTTTCTATTGTTGGTGTAGATTTTATTTTTCAAGGTGCCGATTTTGGAGTTATGAATAAAAATTCGCCATTTGTTATCGCAAAAACAATGGGAGCAATCACAGGAATATTTATGATTTTAGCCTCAATGATTATGGGGGTTTCTGTATTAAGAGATTTTGAGTATGAAATTGAATCGCTCATTTTTTCTACAACAATCAAGAAAAAAGATTATTTATTGGGTCGGTTTTTAGGCTCGTTTACAGTGTTGCTATTCGTGTTCTCTGGTGTATTATTCGGAATGATGTTAGGCGAATTTATGCCTTGGCACAATCCAAACGATTTATTAGATTTTAATGCACTAGTTTATTTAAAGACTTTTCTAATAGTAACCTTACCAACCTTATTTTTTGGCGCATCTCTGTTTTTTGTCACTGGTGCATTAAGTAGAAATCTAGTTGTAGTATATACACAAGGCATTTTTTTGTTTGTGATCTTTATGTTAACCAAAGCTATTACCAACCAATTTTGGCAAGCCATTTTGGATCCGTTTTCATTAACAACAACAACTTATGTTACAAAGTCTTGGTCTGCGCTAGAAAAGGGGACACAAAACATTCCGTTTTTTGGAGGAGCGCTTCTGTATAACAAATTGTTTTGGGCATCTCTTGGGATAGTAGCCTTGTTATATGGGTATAAAAAATTCAATTTTAATGTGGTTAAAAACAAGCAGTCTAAAAGAAAAAAAGTACAAGTTTCAACTATTGAATCTGTTAGTGATGCTAGTACTATACCGATACCAGATGCTGAAAAACAGTATGGTATGCTTTCTAAATGGACACAATTAAAGGAGTTTTCTTGGTTTTATTTTATAAGTATTTGCAAGCAACCCTCATTTTGGGGCATTGTTATTTGTGGGATGATTATCATTCTTATAAATTCTGTAAGCCTTGGAACTGTGTATGGAGTAGATAGTTATCCTGCAACCTATTTTATTGTAGAAGAACTACAAGAAACATCACTCTACTTTTTCATCATCATCTTAGTGTTTTATTCTGGCGAATTGGTTTGGAAAGAACGAGGCGCAAAATTAAACTTGATTTATGATGCCACACCTATGTCGAGTTTTATAAATCTCGCTGGCAAATACATTGCGCTTAATCTTATTTATGTCGTGTTAATGCTCGCTTTGATTAGTTCTGGTATTATTTTCCAGACCCTAAATGGCTATTATAACTACGAGTTTTCGGTATATTTCTCCGGGTTCTTTTTTGAAATATTACCGTCTTTGTCATTACTCACTTTTGTAGCATTCTTTGTTCAAGCGTTGGTGAACCACAAGTTTGTGGGTATTATGGTGGTCATTATTTTATTTATTTCGACCATTACCTTGGGTGTATTTGGGTTCGATCACGATTTGTATTTTTTTGGTGGACGTTCTCTAGGAACATATTCTGACATGAATGGCTATGGCCACTTTTTGAAGCCCTATTTATTCGTTAAATCCTATTGGTTTCTCTTTGGTTTACTATTGCTTATAGTAGGATCATTTTTTATGGTAAGAGGCACAGAAACTAATTTTATAAAGCGTCTAAAAACTGCTAAACAAAGAATAAGTAAACCACTCTTTATCTTTGGAAGTGTTGTTATGATGCTATTTATTTTGCTTGGGAGTGTCATTTTTTACAACATTAATGTTATAAATAATTACTGGACCAATTCTGAAACTACAGCATTTAGAGCTGGCTATGAAAAAGCATTAAAGAAATATGAATATATACCACAACCAAAAATTGTTAGTGTTAATTTAAATGTTGAGTTGTATCCATCATCAAGAGATTATTCTGCGGAAGGCTATTACATTTTAAAAAACACAAATGAAGCTACTATTCATGAGGTGCATATTCAAAAAATAATAGAAGATAATGTGGTTATAAACGATGTTTCTTTTGATGGTGGAGCGACAATAAATAACGAATACAATAAATATTATTATACCATTTACAAACTAAAAACCCCATTAAAACCAGGTGATTCTATTAAAATGAATTTCAAACAAACGTATACAACTAAAGGATTCTTGGCATCAGGGTCTAACACGGCTATTGTAGAAAACGGAACTTTTTTTAATAACGAAAACTTTCCAACTTTAGGATATACTAAAAAGTATGAGCTTCAAGATAAAATGAAACGTATAGAATTTCAATTAACTAAAAGAAAAAATAGAGCTAATAGAGAAGATGTGAATGAACTGCAAAATGCAAAATCTGGTGGTGATTCTGACGGTATTAATTTTGAAATGATTATTGGTACAGAAATAGATCAAACCGCTATTGTACCAGGAGAACTAGTAAAGCAATGGGAAGAAAATAATCGTAGTTACTACCATTATAAGATGAGGCAGCCTATCATTAACTTTTATGCAATTGTTTCTGCACGATATGAAGTAAAAAAAGACACATGGATTTCAAAATCAGATGCTACCTCAAAACAAGTAGCTCTAGAAATTTACTATCATAAAGGTCATGAGTATAACATCGATAGAATGATGAAGTCTATGAAAGTGTCGTTAGATTATTTCAGTACGAATTTTAGTCCGTACCAATATGAACAGTTGCGGATCATGGAGTTTCCGCGGTATGCACAATTTGCACAATCATTTCCAGGAACAGTTCCATTCTCTGAGTCTATAGGGTTTGTTTTAGATATTGATGATGAAACAGATGTAGATATGGCATTTTATGTGACTGCACACGAAATTGCACACCAATGGTTTGCTATGCAAGTAGCCGCAGCAAATGTACAAGGACGACATCTTATTTTAGAGACACTCTCTCAATATGCAGCAATCATGGTTTTAAAAGAGCACTATCCAAAAGAAAAGGTTCAGCAATTTTTAGAGTTGCAACTAGAGAAATACGAAGAAGGCAAGCGCAGAGAATCTGGAGTAGAACCAACGCTAGTATTAGTAGATAATCAAGACTATCTTTATTATGCAAAAGGTGCGATACAAATGTTTGCCTTACAAGAGGCGATAGGCGAAGACCAAGTGAATATGGCTTTAAAACGTTTTATTAATGATTGGAATATCATTGATGGAGCTATAAAAATTCAAACAAAAAGGTATGCAACAAGTAAAGATTTATTAAGCTATTTTAGGGAGGTTACACCAGAGAATCAACAGGATATAATTACTGAACTTTTCGAATCTGTAGCTGAATTAAAAATTAATTAATACCAATTCTGTTTTGAAATTACTGTAAAAGAAAATGATAATTTTTTTCTTTATAGAAAATAGAAAAATAAAGCATAGCATTCGTTATGGTTTCATTTTATGTTGAAATAGAAAGGAAAAAAGGGCATTTTATTGCGGTCATTTCAATGCAGAATTGGTATAAGATCCTATTTTAAAGAAATGATTGAGAATCAATTTTTGAAATATAGGTGATGAAACACTAAATGAAGATCAATATAAATTATTTAGGTAACATTCTGTAACATACTATTTTTAACAGTGTATTAACTCGTATAAAAAGAGAATAATTGTAGCTATGTATTTTAAATTAGATAAATAAACAATGAAAAAGATATCTGTTATTTTGACACTTGTATTGGCACTAGTTGCAAATGGATGCAAGACTAAAAATGAGAAAGCAAACGACAAGGATTCACCAAGGATAGAAAGTACTTATTTAGGACAAAAACCACCGGGATTAATCCCAGAGTTGTTTGCTCCTGGAGTTATTTCAATAAATGGAAGATATGAACACGGAATCTCGTTTTCTCCTACCTTAGATGAAGTATATTTTTCAGCGAATAATAAAGACGAAGACCCAAGTATTTATTTTTCAAAACTGGAAGGAAAAAAATGGACAACTCCAAAAAAAGCAAATTTCACAAAAGGGAAGAAAGTTGGAGAAATGCATCCGTTTGTGAATCCTAAAGGTGATCAAATTTATTTTACAGCCCATGACGAATTTACATTGCCAGAACATAAAGAATCAATTAAAACTTGGGTTGTAAACCGCCTTGAGAATTCCTGGAGTACTGCAATACAACTTGATTCCCCAGTAAATGATGATTTCGTTTTTTATTCTAACCAAGCGAAAAACGGAGATCTTTATTATACCAATGTGTCTAAACGAAAAATGTACTATGCACCTAATAAAAATGGCAAATTCCCCGAAGTTAAAGAACTTGGAATTGAAGTTGGTTTTCACGGTTTTATCTCTCCATCTCAAGATTATTTAGTTGTAAATGCTCGAAACAAAGAAGATGCTCAAAGGAAAAGCGATATTTATGTCTATTTTAAAAAGAAAGACGGCACATGGTCAAAACCAATTAACCTTGGAAAAGAAGTAAATTCTAATTTCTCTGAAACATGTCCGAGTATCACTCCAGATGGTAAATATTTATTCTTTGGTAGATATAACGAAGAAGGCGGAATCTCAAACTTTTATTGGGTAAGTACTGAAATTATCAGCAAGTTAAAAACAACCTATTTTAAGAAATCTGAACAATGAAAAAAGTAGATACTATAGTACTACTAGTGGCCATCCTTTCATTACAAGCCTGTACCACAAAAAAACAGCAAGGAAAAGAGGTAGTTGCAACACCTACAGTAGATATCTATCTCGGACAAAAACCACCAGGTTTACTCCCTGAATTGTTTGCACCTGATATTATTAAGACTGAATTTAGACAGGCAGCGGGAGTCTTTACTCCAGACTTAAAGGAATTCTATTTTCGTAGAAGAGGAGGCGAATATGAAAACAACACGTTGGTTGTTGTTAAAAATACAGATAACAAATGGACTGAATCTGTTGTAGAAACCAGAGCTGGAGAACCATTTATTTCACTTGATGGTAAAACGATGCACTTGGGAAAAAAATATAGAGAACGAACCACTAAAGGTTGGTCTGAAAAGAAAAGCCTTGGAGAACCTTTTGATAGCTTCCGTATTATGCGACTTACTGCTTCAGCTAATAGCACGTATTATTTTGATGAGGCAAGTGAAACGGGCCCACTTCGTTACTCTCGATTGATAAATGACGTATATGAACAACCGAAAACTTTAAATATTGAAGACATTGGGAATTGGAATGCTCACCCATTTATTGCACCAGATGAGTCTTATGTAATCTGGGATGATCAAAGAGAAAAAGGTGGATATGGAGGTGCAGACCTGTATATTTCTTTTCGTCAGAAAGATGGTACTTGGGGACCTTCAATTAATTTAGGTGATACAATAAACACAGAATATGCAGAAGCATATGGGAGCATAACTCCTGATGGAAAATATTTCTTCTTTCATAGGGGTTACGGAAATAATAAAGCGGATATTTTTTGGGTAGATGCTAAAATAATTATGTCACTGAAATCTAAACCATAACTCATAAAATAACAAAATGAAAAAAGCATATACTATAGTACTACTAGCGGGCATCCTTTCTTTACAAGGGTGCACTAAAAAACAAGAAACAAAAAGGAATGATGTCCCAACTATAGAAAATCCATATCTAGGGCAGAAGCCACCAGGAACGACACCTATTCCATTTGCACCTGGACTTGTTTCTACAGAGATTTATGAATATGCTAGTGCATTTGCACCTGATATGAAATCATTTTATTTTATAAGAAGAGGAGAAGAAAATATAACATCAACTTTTTACGAATACAAATACAATG
>TARA_R110001632_G_scaffold41005_2_pt1 | contig 11879 bp, 10 predicted proteins | sample TARA_R110001632 | Tara Oceans TARA_R110001632 (sample SAMEA4398266) | marine metagenome | biome: Polar Biome; feature: [SRF] surface water layer (ENVO:00010504); material: water (ENVO:00002006), including particulate matter (ENVO:01000060) such as... | depth 5 m
GATGTAATCTGAGCCTAAGCCAGTTGTTTGGATCACTTTCTTCTTAAAATAAAATCCATCGAGAATAACCGAATCAATCATGGCTCTTGCTAGCTCTTCGCTTTTAGCATAGGCGGCAATGTCAGTTGCCGTAGTTGCCTTAGTTGTGGGGTCAACGTAGGGCCTCACAACGTCCACATAGTGGTCTGTACCGTCTACATTGATTTTATACGAACCATCATACGCTGCTGGCAACGGGAGGGTAACGGTCAAGCTAGCACCAGACGTTACCGTCCCCGTTGTAATTGAGGAATCCATCAGATCAGTTAGCGTATATGCATAACTGATTTCTGCAGCTGTTACCGAGATAACAGCCTGAATAGTGTTAGAGGGGATCCTCAAAATTTCCATAGTTATTTACCAAACTCCCGTGCAAGTTCTTCTGGTGCCACGATACGAATATGATTTCGTTTTAGCCACTGTTTTGAAACTTCTTCAGACACAATGTTGTATCCTTTTTCAACCTTGCCCACTCCAGGCCAAACAACGTTTCTTGTTGAATGTATTGCAACATCTGCTGTCTTGCTTTGTGTGGTTACTTTTTCTTTATGATGAGCTTCGGCTGGTTTGTCAGTAATTCCAATTGCCCCTGTTTTTATTTGGCCAATAGAACTATCTGTTTTCTGTGCTGGTTTCTTTGTTGTCTTTTTTACGGTAATAATGTTGTCATTAGGCTCTGTAGCCATGTTTCCTCCTGAGTTATATGTTAACCTTTGTAGTTCTAATTATAACAGATAATAATAAAGGGGCAAAGGCATAAAGCCCTTGCCCCTCTATTGGGTATTAAATTATAGACTAGGAGTCTGCTGCTGCATCAGCGAATGCAATAGCGTCTTCCTCTTCCCACTGAATACCGAAACGAACGAATACGGTGTATTCAATCGTGTCCTTTTTAGCAACATACTCGCGGTTAACGGTAATGTCGCGCTGGAAACCCCATACACGGTTAGATGGGAATGTCAAGTCGACAAAGCCATCTGGGTAGTAAGGAACTTCCTGAACATCGATACCAAGAACACGGGTAGTGCGAGCAGTCCCGAGGGTCTGTCCAACACCATCCAAGTAGTCCTGACGGTTAGACTGAGTACTTCCTGGAACCTGTCCAGCAAATGCTTCAGCAACAGCGTCAGCGAGCGTACCGTTGTTCTTTACGATGCCCTGGAAGGCATCGGTACCAGCGTAGAACTTAAGGTTGTTCTTCAATGCGCGGTACTTGCGGGGCATAGCAGTGAGAATACCCTGCATAACACCAGTAGTCCAAGCATCGTCAGCAACCGTAGCAACGAACTCATGTGCATCACCGTTGGTCTTTGTTTTGTTAACAAAGCCATCCATGATGGAGAGGAAGCTTCCGGTTGTACCGTCACCATTAATGGCGAGGTCTTCGATGTCATTCGCAAAAGCGTTTGTCATCAAACGAACCAGGTGGTCTTCCAGACCAGCACCTTCGACGTTGTCTTCAAGGCCTTCAGCACTGACCTCCCAGTCAAGACGGATCTTCTTTGTAGTAAGTTCCACCTTGGAGAAGGTTGCACCAGCGTTAGTGTAGTCACCAACACCTTGAGAAGCCGCACGAATAACGCGCTCACCTACGTTAACTTTTTCAAGTTCCATAGTGTTGGCACGCATAGTTACGCGACGACCATCTTTGGCGAGAACAGTTCCATCCCAAACGTAGTCGATAAAACGACGTGCTTGCTCTGGACGGAGAATACCGCTTGCTGCATCACCCGAAGGATTCACGGCATTTGGACCTGTTGTTACACCAAATTCAGCGGTAGGAATGTTACCCAAGGTGCTTGCACCAGGATCTGTTACTCCGCCAATACCACCAGATGCAAAGGCACCCTCAGCGTTATAACGCCCAGAGTCAGCTGCTGCAGCATCTGGATTATTCTTTTTAATCTCTTCCGACATATTGTCACCTCCTAAGTGATTTGTTAGTCTTATTTAAATAAGTCGGCAGTTTTGAGGAAACGACCGCCCCATAGGGATTTTTCAACCATTTCTGGCTGTTCCTGCACGATCTCGCCTAGATCGCCAGACTTGCGGAAAGCTGTGTCATGCTCAACGGCATCAACACGCTTACCAAATTCATCAAAATGGCCCTTAGCTTCTGCAACTTCAGTTTTAGTAGCTGCTAGCTCTTCGGATACACCAGTAATTGATTTGTTCAATACATCAACCTGCTCGTGAAGAGACTTAACGGTTTCTGCAAGATCGCTAAAGGCTGATGAGAGGATATCCTTAATGTCGACCATTGCGTCAGCAACAGCAACATCATCGGACTTGGCTACCTCTTCTTCTGCCTCGACAGCGTCAGCCTTTTCAACTTCAGCGTCAGTGGCGTCTGCCTCTTCAACCTCAGCCTCTTCAACCTCAGTCTCAGCGGCTTCAACAGAATCTGCCTTTTCGGCAACTTCCTCTTCCACTGCGTCTTCAGTTTCGGCATCTGCCTCTGGAGCGACCTCTACCTCTTCAACGATCTCATCAGACTTCTCTGTGATCTCTTCTGTTGTTTTGGTCATAGGATTTACCTCCTCTGTCATCTTAGAAAGATTCGTGCCTTTGGCACTATCAACTAAGAACTTAATCATGTCAGTTTTTTCGGCATCTGTTTTTTCTACAAAACCAATGTTTTGCATCGATAACCCTGACACTGGGTGACTCTCAGATTCATCATCGGACAGTATGACCAGTCCAGACTCTGAATCCCAGAACACATTTTCTAAATCAGCAACACCATCGCCCTTAAGGACTTCGTTGTCAGCCAACTTCTCAATTGAGATAATGTTAGCAAACTGATTTGCGGGGGAATCCACAAGAGAAAGTTCTACCAAGTCATATTCTTTAATGACACGAACCTGTGTGTCAACCTTCTCGTCGTATGCATCATCCCACTTCAACATCTTTCCACCAATTGAAAAACCTGTGTAGGTGCCATCCAGGACCTTTTCCCAAGTATCCTGAGCACCCTTAGAGACATATGCAGAGACATAAACACCACTATAAAACTTCTTAGTCTCTGGATCAAAGTACTTGTCCTGTTTGAATGAGACCATCTTTCCTACTGCGGAGGGCTGGTGCATCTCACGGATGTTCCCTCGAAATCTTGAAAAAGCATCTAGAGATGCTTCAGTAGTAACAATATCGTTTTGCTTGTCTACGTTGTCTAGCGTAGCAAAGCCAGAAACCGTTCGCCGGTCTTTGTCAACTTTTGCAAACGGCATTGATAGGCGAACAGCGTCGCCTTCTGTATCCCAATGGGCTTTCATAATAGTCATACTAACTCCATTATATAACCTTTTTATAACATTGTCAAAAAAACAACGTTATTCTGAAGCAGAGCCTTCACCTTGCGGATTGCGCCCTGAAATCGTGGCTGGTCCATCGGACTGATTGTTTGCTCTCTCTGCATCCCGTGCTCTATTCTGAGCAGTGTTTGCCCTCATGTCCGTAGCTTGACGAGAAGACATCTCAAATGGATCATCACCATCTGGTCTTTGTGGCAAGCCAAGCTGTTCACGGGCCTCGTTAGGCGTCATGACCTGAGTCTTTATATACCGCTCCAGAATTTGCGACTGTGCAATCTCATCTGTCAGGGTCAGCTCATTAAACTTTAATTCAAGAATGTCTGTGCGTTCTTTAACAACTCGGTTAAGAATTTTTTCAATATTCTTTTGTGCTGGGCGGGCCACTTGCTCTTTAAAGGTTCTGTCTTGTGCCAAGGCAGAGGCAATGGCAGAAGAATCGCCACCACCAATCTTAGACAACGGTACCTGGTGGGCAATGAGAATTTCATCACGGTTCTGTTTGCGATACTCCTTGAATGAGGCTTCTTGCACCCCATTCTCAATTGGCTCCATCTTAAACTCTACCTTGTTGTTTTCTGTATCGCCAGGAAGGGGGATGTACAGGGTTCTGTGAGACTGCCCTTTAAGGCTTGTCTGGAGGAACCTAAACATCTTGTCTTCTGCGTCAGATGACAGCTTTGCACCCTTGAGTGTTACGATGTAGCGTGGCACACCCTTGTTTCCAAAGTAGTCAATGTTGTACTGTGAGGCTAGCTGATCTCCGTGCAAAGAAGCAACGGCAGACATAATATCAGGAACGCCATAGAATGTATTTAGTGGAGAGTATTCTTTGTAGTGAATAATTTCATTTGGTCGTGTATCCGTTGTGATTGGGTTTTGATTCTTTGCCCCGAAGTTTCTAAAATAAACAACCTTGCTTCCAATTATCTGTACGTACCCGTCACGCAATCTACGCACGCGCATTGTAGTCGATGGGATATGTCCGATGTAGCCGATCTCGCCCTTAGTGGTTCTTCCAATTTCTAGGTATCCGTTTCCTGTAGCTTGCACATCTGTATAAAATTTATTTAAAGTTTCTGTAAACGATTCGTCATCATTCAGGCTTTCAATCCATTCACGCAATTCAATCTTTGCACGCTCAATACGATTACGAGCACGCTTTACTGCTTCTGCATTTTCATTTGTCTCAAGGCGCAGCATTGTGCTTTGTGAGACATGGAAGTCATAGCCAAGACCAACAATGTTTTCTACCTTTGCATCAATAGCCGCGTGGTTGGCAAACGATGTGTCGTAGTAATTTGCAAGTTCGTACAAGTTCCAGGGTGGTGTGATAACGTCAAACATTCCATATCCATTACGAAATACATCTCCTGGATTAATTTCTTTAGAACGTGCTCCATCTTTTCCAGCCTGGTAGGCCATGGCGTTAGAGAGGTACTGATCGCTTGGTGGCATGGCTAGTGCCTTGGCCATCCTGGTAGAACGACGTTTGAAATTTAGATCTAAACTTGAAAAGTTTTTAAGATCATCCCAGCTTTTAACAAATGGGTCTTGCTTCTTAAAAACATCTTCTTCTTTGTCAAATTCTGGAACGTTAGCGTGGACGATATACTCTGACATTATCCTTCATCCCCCCACTGCTCTAAAGTATTTTTAGCAGCAGCGACCGCACCGATATCATTAAGGTTGGGGATCAAGCCCTGCTTCATCCTGTCAAGCTGTTCGCTGTGCTCTTCTTCTGAAATCTTTTTCATGTTAGAGTAAAACTTTGCAGTCCCCTCTCCCTGTCCGTAATATCTGGCAGCATCCTTCAACTCTTGGATACGAGATGGGTCGTCACGCATAGACTCAATGGACAACGCATTGCCGTTTCCATCGGTGAAGGCTTTGCCGCTGGGCTTGTGCCAAACATAAGTTCCATAGTTGGAGAAGTTTTCTTCTACAACCTTTACTTTTGTGTCACCGACTTGACCAGGAAAGCGTGGTTTTGGTTGTTTCATAACCATAATTATACCACACTATGCCGAGTCTAGTGTTTGCCTGTTCCACCTTAGCTGGTTAAAGGAGCTATATTGGTAGTTGTTAAGTCTAAAGATAGATCCACTCTCTACAACTATGCGATCAGTCCCCGTATACTGTTTATAAATTTTTGATGGGTCGAGGACCACTGGCTCTGTTTGTGTCAGAAACAGGACTTCGCTCCACAAAGACTCGTTCCAAACATCCCAATCTAGGGGGTTGTCTGGCTCTGACCTTACTGCAAACCACTTACGGAAAGAGTACTGGGCAGCCTCATCTGCCTCTGTAGTTTGATAGTAGGAAAAACTGTTGAACAGGATCGGGTTCGTTACTCTAAATGCCCCAGCAAAATTACTAAAGCTAATAGGAGTATCGAATGAAATACCGAGCATTGACCAAGAGTTTGGATACAGAACTGGATTCTTTACAACACGTCCATTTAGATAATAAGAAATTCCAGGCTGTAGGGATCCTGTAGTTTGATTTATTGCATACATTCTTCCACGATTTTGACTATCACTATCTGCCACCAAATAAAAACTAATCAAATCATCTGCATGCTGTAATTCAAAAATTTGTACTGGTGAAGAAGGGAATGTTGGCTCGTCATACCTCATCGCTATCTGCAGTGCGCTAACCTTAAAGAAAGACGCGGCATTCTGATTAATTGGCATTGAGAGTCCACGGTTTCCGTAAGACGTATAAATATCCCGAATCCTGATACCACTACTAGACGTGTTGTAGAGGTATGGAGTGCTCCCCTTATAAATGCTAAAGGGGCTTACATTCTTATAATCAAATGCGGTGCTGACTTTCCTGTAAGGAATAATGTCGGAGCCAAAGCGTGTTCCAATCTTTTTTGGAGATGGGCCAAGGGCCTGAGATGAAAGCCTTAGGTATTTAACTTTAAATGGATTAGACATGAGCCCCTCGACATTTAACTCTATGTGCATGTTTATTGAAACTTTTTTAAAGTCTACTCCCTTTGGCGGGTATATGATAGTGTCGTCCATCACCTCATATTTTTTATTTAACCAATCTGTTCCTGGGGCCACCACCCCAGTTTTAGATAGTGGTTCTGGACTACTAAAAGAAGAATAAGAAGTGTTAGATCCTGCCGCAAGATACTGAAAAGACACAGATATCCTGATTGGAGAATTTGTAGTATCAAAGTTATCGCCAGAGAAGACGTTAAACTTTGGATAATCAATATTGAATTGCAAAAAGTCTAGAGCTAACTTCTTTTCGTTTTTATTATCTAACACAGACCCAGCGAAATAGCTAAGTGGGAGATAGTCTTCCCAATATGAGTCTGCTCCAACATCAAGGGTGTAGTTTCCCAAACTTAGCTTTGGAATAAGCGTGTAGCTTGCTAGGTGGGTCGTCTTGTCTATCTCTGGGAAGTCCCAGGGGTCACCGCCAAGCAAAACATCCGACCAATACTCTAACGGAGGGTCGTTCATGTTTCCATTTAGATCTAAGTCATTTTCAAAATAAGAATCTCCAGCATTGTATTCTACATTTTCAGTATAGAAATCAAAAACATTCTCAAAATCTGTGGGGATTCCCCTCTCCGCAAAGTAGGAATTAACCTTGCTCAGACTTCTGCTTGTACAAAAGGCTATCTTGGAAAAGCTTCCATTGTAAGTATTAGTAAAAGATGCATTGCCACCAACAAACATCTTAATCTTTTGCTTAGAGCCAAAGAAGGAGGCAACTCTCTGGCCAAAGTATTTTATAAATTTTGGAATGTGCAACCCCACCAAGAACTTACCACCAACGACATGCCCACTAGAGCTATAGATTACCTCTTGTGACGTGCTGCCATCTGGATTCTTGTTTGTTAGTCGATACTCAATATCTGAATTTACAAGAACAATGGAGAACTTACTCCCCAGAGTCTCATTAAGCAACTCAAAAAGTATCTCTTCCGCTGAGCTAATATCTTCCAGTGTAAAAATGCCATAGAAGCCCTTTGTCTCAGATGTTAGAAAGCTAAAGCTATCAAACAGCATGTACCCCTCTGTAGAATCCCAAGAGGCGTTTGGCCTAAGCTTTATAAAGTAGTCTGACTCCCCCTGCTCTGAAGCAAGATCGGAATACCAATCATCTGATGTTTTATTGTTAAAGTTAATTTTTGGCAAGGTATACTCTGGCAAAGAAAGGGACTGAGAATTTGGTAAAATATTTTCTACAACACCACCACTCCATTGACCAATCTTTGGGTAGGCATACGTTTTTGTTGTTTTGGAAAATGGGAAATCAATAAAGACATTGTTTGTTGAATTAAGCCCCTTAATGTTATCTGGCTGCTCTACACCCTGACCATAGACGAAACGTCTCTTAGAAACAATGGCGGGGACCTCATATGGGTAGATGCCAACACAGTCAAGCTGGATCAATGGGACATCGCTGTACGCATAGAAGCCTAGCCAGTCCTGATCTTTTCCAAAAGAGCTTGTCTTAGCTGGAAAAGATATTTGATCGGGATCTATTTCAAAAGATATAACCTGCTCTCCATTAACAACAAGCCTTGCAGAGGAGTCTGTCAGCCTAATGTTTATTAGCATTGGACGCCCCCATTCACCAACGTAATGAGCTCCTGTCTGGTTCCCAATTTTTAGCTTTAGGAAGGCCCCCTCTACATAAAGACCATCTGTCGATGCTATGGGTCCAAAAATTCTTCTCTGCTGAAAAGTATTACACTGTATCGTTGCCCAGAACTCTACTGTATAGTTTTTGTATTGTCCAGATTCATTCATTACCCCATACCCCGGAACGATCAGAGACGGGGCATCTGTGTTGGGGTAGATAACTGTGCTGTTGAACGCTCCATAAACCAAAGGCAATCCAGAGTTTTTTGCATAAAGGATATTGTCCTTTGACAAGTAATAGCCATTGGCCCCTTCTAGCCCATAGGCTAAAGCTGGCACCCCATTCGATGAAATAGGAATATTCGATGGCAGGGGCTCTGGTGTGGTCCCCATTGACTCTATGTAAAACTCTTCTGCCCACTGACCAGCATTAATTCCATGAACAACAACTTCATATGGGTCTACACCAACGGTATAGCTTATTTTAATTTTAAAGGTTAGATCGGCAAAACTGTCTGGCAAATTAAACGTTTGTGATATAAATGCCCACGCTCTTTCAGAGCTAGCCTGCAGGAATTGAGACTTCTCAACAGACAAGACTTCTAGAGGAGTCCCACTTGTTGGATCAAGGTAATCAAAGCCAACGGTAACTGTAACGCTTTTGTCATATGTAAAAAAGTATGCCCCTAAGGCCACAGATCCAAGATCAGTATTAAGGTCTGATGGCTGGAGGGCTTGTGGGCTAACAATGCTAATTACCCCAGAGCTAGCGCTCCCCTCAACAAGCCCATTAACAGCTACGTCGCTAAACGGGATTGATGGTGGTGCTTCTGCAAACTCTAATTCGTCGGTAGCGTCAACCACAGTTGCTCCGGTCACTGCCCAATTGGCTAAATCTTGGTTAGCAGGATCAACTAGAGCTACATAATCAGTAGTGTCATCTAACGCCCATAGAGCAATCGGCTGCTCTGAAAACACCTTTGTGGCATATAGATTAAGTGATGTGGTCATTTGTTCTCCTACTATATTTTAACATAATAGGGCCTATGGTTTATAGATACGGTATCTGACAATAACCAAACCAGATGCTCCATATGCACCAGCTATATGACGATTCTCATACCCGCCAAAACCAGCTCCACCACCAGACCCAGTCCTTGCTACTGCTGCAGTGGGCCAGAAATTATCATTTTCTCCTACAGTAAGTCCTCCAGATCCTCCGCCTCCGGCTCCGCCACCTCCACGCTGTCCACGAGCGGCGGTCCCCCCACTTCCACCACCACCTCCCGCATACCAGCCAGACACGCCTGTACCAGTTGCAGACGCCCAGTCTGGGAGGTATGTTCCGTTACCACCCTTGTATCCAGAACCAACCTGTCCAGAACCTCCACCACCACCGCCGCCAATTGCTGTTCCACGAACATAGCCATTTCCAGACTGACCGCCCTGATCTCCTCCAGATCCACCATTAGACCTACTTGTAGAATTAAAAGAAGAATATCCACCAGATACTGATGGCAACATTCTGTTGCTAGTAAACACTGGCCTACCTGTAGCCCCCCTTCCACCACTACCTATAACAACAGAATATGTTCCAGCTTCCAAGAACTGTTCACCGGTAAGAACTCCACCAGCAGCCCCACCCCAGCCTTTTCCACCTCCACCTCCCCCACCAACAACCAGATATTCAATGGTGCCTCTTACATCAAGGGTAAAGGTTCCATTGCTAATAAACCTGTGATACCTGTATTCGCCAGCAGCCGAGGGGCCAGAAACTGCTCCACCGGTCGCGATGATTTCTCTAAAGCCTTTGTTATTGCCTCTAAATCTAAGTCCTAGTTGTGGGTACATGTATTAATTATACCATTAATAGGTTAGCACATACATCATCTCAGCTTTTGGAGCGGCCCCAGGATATTAAGTTCCAGAATCTTTCATAAAAATAATAAAGAGCGGTCTTTACGAAGAACTCCAGGATGGCTATTCCAGTTGCTATCATGGCTTCCCCCGTAAATGCCCAGGCAATTAAAAAAGTACTTGCAGTTCCAAGCCCTCTATACATTACAGCCTTAGCCAAAGACCTAGCCTTGGTTACTTTCATATACCCATCTCTTTACGTTTTTGTGTTGCTGATATGGCTTGAACCTCTGGGGACAGATCTACGTGTTCTATCTTATACCCCACGTCTCTGCCATAAATAATATTAGTAATGTTGGGCAGCTTCATTACCAGCTGGTTACCTGGCTCATTACTTTCATGTATGTATCTAGCCACCTCTTGATAAGGGAGCGGATCTTTTTCAGAAGTTTCATGCGTGTTCCTAACCCCAACCAGCACTTGGTCAGTTCGTTTGTGGGCCTCTTCTTTGAGGGCCTGGTGCCCCTCGTGCCATGGCTGGTATCTACCAAGCATCAGGGTAGTGGGTTGCGTCCAGTCGTAAAGCTTACAACCAGATAGAACAATTATAGCTTCTTCTTCGATAGTTTGTCCAGCATTAATTTTTAGGTCAAAGCTACTAGGATCTTCCCACATAGAGTTTGTATCCTCAAACCTACCCGACTTAATTCTATCCACCCAGACAAAATAGTCACAGCCCCCAAAGGATTGCCTAGTATCCCCTGTCGGGTTTACAAAATCTACAACGACAGTTTGGCCCTGATTTGACAAAAGCCTTGCCACTGCTCCAAGCCGTCTTGCCTGCTCCTTACGATCTTCAATAGAAAATCCTAGGTCTAAGCTGAGATCAGCCCTAACATCATCAGCATTCAGGTGAACAGCATTTGTTCTACGCGCTAGCTCTTTGGCCAACGCTGTCTTGCCCGTCCCAGGCAATCCAGAGATTACGATGATCACTTCATACCTTTCCAAAACTCTAATCCAGAATATTTCTTTATAGTATCAGAAGAGAATAGTTTTTCAAAGTCATAATCTTGTCTTTTAATGTTTGACTTAATCGTGTGGTGATTCTTTACACCCCAGCTATCGTTATACTCGTGAGGGTTTGTAATGTTTGAAAAGTCATGAGTGTATCCTTCAATACCCAAAAAACTATAAACATTGTTAATTGTTTCTTCGGTATTGCCAGTTAGATCATCATAATCTACAAGCATAATATTGTCTTTAAACTGAGGGTATAAGACACGCTTCATGTTTTCAATGCAATTCATTATGCCTTGGTTTTCTTCACTATTCATATTCATAAAAAAATCTGCACGAAGGTCTGGCATTTTACGATTTGTCTTGTCATGCTGTCTAATAGTTTTGTCATATTCATTATTCTTATCATTTTCGCATAGCCTGTTCCATGATGCAAGAGTTTCAAGGACGTCTCTTACCGGACAAATAACCTTAATGTCATTTTTAAGATGGTTCTCAAGAATCACATACGGGTGTGGCTCTAGCCAAGAAAAATGTTTATCAATAATGTATTTCTCTGGGTGCTTTTCATAAAACAGTGGAATAGTGTTGTCTACTACATTATAAATATCATCAAATCTGTTGTGGTCTAGATTTTCTTTACTTTGATACTGATTGTAAGATGTCCCCAGCATGTTGGGCAGGGGGGACTGAGCAGAAACATACATGTCTGGATTCTGACTCAAAATAGAAGCGAGCAATGTGCTTCCTGAGCGTGGCATACCTGCCATAAAAAAATACTGCTTATCTACCATTCTATTTTCACTTTCTTCATATGCCCCACCAAAACCGAGGGGTCAAAGTAAATGTCTACACCATACTTATAAGCGTTGACACACCATGATATATCTTCGCCCAGGTATGTGTCAATAAAGGAATCTGGACCTGTTTGCACCTTTTGGGTATAGTGTCCAAACCAAGGTCGTTCTAGTTTTTCAAATACCCCGCTTTTCATTGCAACAAAGCCAAAGCCCATGCTTTGAATTTTTGTAACTTC
>TARA_R110001632_G_scaffold56141_3_pt1 | contig 11821 bp, 10 predicted proteins | sample TARA_R110001632 | Tara Oceans TARA_R110001632 (sample SAMEA4398266) | marine metagenome | biome: Polar Biome; feature: [SRF] surface water layer (ENVO:00010504); material: water (ENVO:00002006), including particulate matter (ENVO:01000060) such as... | depth 5 m
TCGCATGGCATCTGCGGCCAATCGGAACTCCTCCTCCGTCATTTTGTATCTTGACATCATTTTCTTTTTCAATGGCATGTAGTCACTGCCGTCAGGATTAGTTGATAGGAAGTTCGCTATGTCTCCTACCTTAATGCCGACTTGGCCTGCCGCACGTCGTTGACTGTTTGCTATTTGTTGAGCAACTTCGGCGCCAATGTCTGAGCCCCATTGCAAGCCTAAACCGTCAACATTTAGTGCCTGGTTCATACTGACGTCGTCGCCTCTTCTGGCGTAAGCCATTGCGGCCTTGCCACCACCTAAGCCAGTTGATTCATAAACCTCTATGCGTATGTGATCCATCAAACTACCAAAGAAGTTTGCTAATTCCTTTCCTAGTGTGCCTGCTTGAACTATCTCGCGAAAATGATCAGCAAGATCCTGTATCATTTTTTTAACAAGATCACTTATTGCCTTACGAGCTTCTTGCCTTTCGGTTTCTGTGCCGTCTGGGTTAAAGAATGCCTGTATTTGCTCGTTTAGACTCTTAATAAAGCCGCCCTCTCTGAACACATCGCCGAGTATCGGTATTGCATGTACAAAGTCCTGTGCCCGGGTGCTTAATGCGGCTACTACCGCGGCAAAGTTAATGTCGCTACCTGAGCCTACACCGAGTACCTGAATCATAAAGGTCGACAACGCATTGCTGAATGGTGCCTTCATCATATCAAAAAATATGCTGGCCTGTCCGCTGATGAGGGCCGCACTTGATAAATCCCCTGGATTATTAATTCCTGTAATTAAATCTCTTCTTGCCCTTACTTCACTGGCAAAGTTTACTGCTTGTATGGCTGTTTGATTTCGTGTCATTAATGCCATTTGTTTTGCTCGATCAAACTCGTCATCGCTGACGTCTGCTAAGTTAGTCATGATGTCAGTAATGGTGCTGTCAGTTAGTTCGCCTGATTCTCTTATAGATCGTTGTGCCATTACCATGGACTCTTGCATTCCAGGAAATACTGTTATAAGGTCCACAAAGCCTTCGTCTAAACCTGCGGCTCCTGTAACAATAGCATTTACCAATGGGTTAGTTATTGCGCCTGCGTAAGTTGGCGAAATAGCCGCCATCCTAATAGATAATTTTCTTATACTGGTCTGTAATGCTGATATGCCGTCGTCGCCCATCTCTCTTGCCCTGGCGGCTATAAGTGAGTTTGTTTCGTCGTCAAGTTTGGCCGCTTCGTATAACGCATCAGCGGCTATACCAGCTCTGTTGCCAACTAATCGTAACTCTCTAGCGACTTCGGTAACATCTTCTGCTAATTGTCTGCCACCGTGTTGTAGTTGCATACCCATTCTTGCTCTAATTGAAATTTCTCTGCCCAGCATCTTGGTAACTTCTTCGTTGCTATAGCCCAACTCAAAGAAGCCGCCTGCTAAGTCAACTGACTGAGTTCTAAGTTTAGCATAGCCTTCTGCGCCAAGCACCATTATCTCTTCTGAATTTTGCTCTAAGGCTTCGAGGAAATTTGTAAGACTCAGGCCTGCTCGTGTGGCAGATGCCGCTATATTAACAGCACTTCCTTGAAATGCTCCAATTAAGCCAGCAGTTCCGTCTGACAAACTGTCATTGAGCATGTTAAACACTTTACTAACTTGTTTGGCAACTGCAAGAGCAAGAGTTGATACAACAGCGACGAGCCCTTTGGCCAGTTTAAAAGCCGCTCCGCCCACAGCAAGAAAACCTTGCATTGCGATGCCCACTGGACTTCTAGCACTTGATAAGTCGCCTAATGATCCACCAGACGCATCTGCGTTAGCCTTGTTTAATCTCTTAAGATCTGCTAATCCGTTAAGATTGTTTACGGCAGTTTCTAATAATGCTTCTTGAGTTTCTTGTGTTTTACTTTGATGCTTTTTATCTCGCGATTCAGTTTTGTCTAAATTCTGTTCACGTTTCTTGTCATGCTTGAGAAGACCTGCTATTTCTTTAGCAAGTCCGTCCATTCCTTTTGAGAAGGAGTTGTCTAACTGTGTTTTACTAACTGTTTTCTTTAATAGTTTAGTCAACTCTGTCTGGATCTTAGTCGCAGTGGAGTCTCGTGCGTACTTAGGCGCCTTTACTTCATAATTACCGTCTGGGCCTGTTACTGCAATTAGGTCTAACTGATCTGCCATATTCACTTTCCTATTAACTATGTACTTTATGAATGATAAATAGTTCTAACATAGACTATATCTCATTACAAGTATTTATCGATATAATTAAAATATGTTATAATGGAGCAAATAATGACAGCAAAGAACACATTACAGGATTTTTACAGATCCCCCAAACTATATGTAGGACTACCAAGCGGTGGCGCATTTTATGACGAAGATGTCATTGATTGGCCAGAGAACAATGAATTGCCAGTGTTAGCAATGACACCAAAGGACGATTTAATTGTGCGTAATCCAGACGCATTACTTAACGGTGATGCTGTTATTAGATTAATTAGAAGTTGCGTACCCAGTATCAAGAAGCCTGAACAGATCATTGCTCCGGATATGGAATTATTGCTAGTGGCAATTAGAGCCGCATCAGAGTCAGACAAGGCAGTAAAAATTGAGCATAAGTGTACAGAGTGTGAACACGAAATGGCGTTTGAAATTGATCTAGGTTTAGCAGTTCAAGATTTTCAAGCCATTGATGATTTAACTGAGTTTGAATTAAAGAACGGTTTGACTGTCGGTGTTAAGCCAGCAAACTACTTGTACTCTATTAATACTGCTAAACAGATGATCGAACAAGCAAACTTGCTAGGCAAAATTGCTTCTGAAGTATCAGACAGCGAAGAAGAAAGAATACAGGACATTGGAAAAGCATTTGACAAAATGGCTAACTTTAATTACAGCATACTTGTCAATAGTGTTAACTATATCAAGATACCAGATGTAGATGAAGTTGTTGATGACAAGAAGCAAATCCTTGAGTTCCTGGACAATGTAGATGCCAAGATTGGTACTGAAATCAGTGATGTTGTCAGCAGTATCAACAACGGCGGCATAAACAAAATTCACTCCGCAAATTGCGAAAAGTGTGAAGCACCATTCGAAGTACCAATTGACTTCGACCCAGTAAGTTTTTTCTTAACTTCCTAAATAGAGCAGAGCCGGAGGACATCCGGAACTATTTGGGGACACTCCAAGAACAGACCGCACTAATTTCTAAGAGTGTCTACGACCTAGTTATATACACTGAAGGTTCTATCACATTAGCCGAAGCATGGAGTATTGATTGGGAATCCAGAAAAGGTATTATGGATAGTTTCGAAGAGTTTATGAAAGCAAAGAATCCAAGCAGTAAAAACGAGATGAAACAAGAGCAAATGTAACTATAAGTACAAATCCTGCTCGTTGCCACCATTAAGAAACCTAATATACCCTTTATAATCTTCATTTAAGTTGGTTAAATGTTCGATATCCATTGATTCCACCTGTGTAATTATGTGTCCAACCTCTGTGTTATCGGTTAATTCATTGACTTCTTTTAGGTAATTCACTGACTTATTGTACGCATTAGCACTTTGAACTTTGTATTTTATCCTGTCATACATTGGTACTTGCTCGCCTTGTTGTATGTGTAGCAATGCGTGATTGATATTCCTGTGTAGTACAAGTCGCATCTCGTCGGCCTCACTTAATACCATGCCTAAGACTGCGTATAAGCCGCTGTCGCCAACGTTCTGTGTTAACCTTACTACATGTTCCAGGCCGCCAATAGCGGAGGTTGTAAGTACTCTATTATAAAACTGAAACCATGATAGTTCGTTGGGTGTATCTGCGCCTGCTTGGGCGAGGCTTATATTATACCGCTCCGGCTCAAAATTTCTATCAGCCACATTAAGTAAACAGTAACGGTCATCGTCCTGTACAATAATCCAATCGTACTCGGGATCTAGATCCATGGTCCTGGCAGTATCAAGGTCTCCGGCAAACATATACACCAGTGCTTCATTGTCCGCACCGTATACTTCCTGTAATACGTTCTCTCCAAATTTGTTTATAAGATAAGGAGCACTCGCACACCTAAAAAATTTATTTGCTGTTTCTACACAATATCTACTTACTGCTAACTGGCATTCTACAAAGTCCTGTAAATGCCCATCTCTACCACCCATGCTGATTGGCAAGAGTAGTTTAAATAAACCCAGTTGTTTGAATCTCAGTAAGTTATCGTTATAAGTGCTGTTGATTATCAAGTCACAACTATCTATAAAGTTATTTTGTATGTGCAACCAATTATCTTGTACAGGTATCATATATCTATTTATGTGTTTACTTTATTAGACACTTCGTGTCTTTGCCAACTTCAAACTTCATTCACTTCGTTTCATGACAGTTTTTGTTTGCAAGTTTTTTAACATTTAAGTTATCAAGTAACTTGAGCCATAATTCTCCTTATGCAAGGAGAAGAATGTCAGGTGTCATCAAGTGAACCATTACCATCTCTAACTCGGGTGCTACTAGGAACCGGTGAGCCTTCTGTCCCCATACACTACCGTCTCGAATCTCACGGAAATTTGTGTAACCTTGTAGAGTTGTGTTACACAAACTTGTAGGTTGCTTTTTCTCAGTGCCTACATTCTTTCAATACTGTTTGTCGTTGTTTGTATCTTTGCCGCTATACATCTCCAATTCTCGCGCCGGGTACATTAAGCATTGCCGGTTTGTCGAGGAGCCAGATATTCAATGCCTCTGTTGGGGCCGGTGTATAGTCCTTATGAAGGGTTCTGTATTAGTTTGACGTTGTGTCTGTGTATGCCGTGTTTTTGTGTTGTTCAGTTAATAGTTATCGAGTCATGATGGTTTATTTGAGTTTTTCTGAGTATGTATATGATAAGTATAAGCATGCCTTTGACACAGCCTATACTAATAGACAATTTACTTACTAGCGAACAATGTGCTAGTATCATTAATAACTTACCTGCCGCATCTAACACACTGGCTATTGACAGTACACGCCTCCAACCAGATAAATGGACAGATGCTAATTGGTCAAAAAAGCATAGTCAAAATAACACAAATAGAATAAAATTAACAACCGAGTCAAGTAAACATATTATAGAATATTTAACACCCAGCATACCCGAAATAAATGATGCTAAAGACAAATATGTATATGTTTGTTTCTATGACGAAGACGATTTTTGTAAACCACACAAAGACCCATCTAAATACACATTGATTGTTGGCCTAAACAATGATTACACCGGCGGCAAATTACATGTAGGCGAAACTGCTGTTAATTTAAAAGCAGGAAGCGGTATTATGTTTCCTGGAAACATGCTACATAGTGTTGAAACTATAGATGTTGGAAGAAGATGGAGTTTAACTCTTTGGCTCTTTTGAATGTTCTTTGAGACCCTCACGTAAGATCTTTGAACCACCTATTCGGACATTGATAATACCATTGTAGTAGTCATCACGTAATAGCACTTTTCTTTCAAACTGTTCTCTGGCCTCTATGTAACTAGCAACGCCTCTGCTAGGACAAAAATATAAAATTTCTCTGGTAAATTTATCTTCTCCAAGTGCCAACACGTCTTCATTTAAATTGTCTGAACTGCCCCAGTAAGTTTGCCAATCTGATTCCTTGGTGCCTCTACGTTTGTTCTTTTTGCCTTTCAGCGGTGGCTTAGTGGTTTTAAACTTTGCTAGTTTCTTACCCACATACTTTTTGTCATTTGTGTTGTTTGTGATTAGATATACAAATGCTTCGCAATCTTCCGGTAGCGATTCTATTGCTTTACCATTGTGTAACCATTTACTCATTAATTAATCTCGCTGTACGGTCAAACTCATCGCATTCGACTTCTATATACTTATAATCTAATTGCTCTGCGACATTCTTAATAACGGTAGGACTTACATAACTTATACTGCGAGTTTGAAATTCTCTATTACGCATAAGTCTTTCTGTGTGTTCTGTAAGCAAGTGATCGTTTACATTTAATAAGTCTAAGTTTTTGTATGTAAATAATACTTCTCCATTGTCTGCTAGTATGTTTTTAAATTGTTTTAGATAGTAAATTATTTCAGGTATTTCTAAGTGCACAAAAACAGCATGTGAAATTATTTTTGTAAATTTATAATCTTTTAAAGCAGACAAATTATTGCGTGATATAAGTTTAAGTTCGATGTTGCTATGTTGTGATGTATTTTGGTGTGCGGCCATCAGCATAGATCTAGATACATCGGCACAAATGTATTGTGATACGGTGTCGGCAAATGCATTGGCACCAAAGCCTAATCCACTGCCAAAGTCTAGAACTATATCACTGCTGTTTATGTAGTCTGCGAATCTAAGATTGTGAGCATCTATAGACCGTTGCTTTAATGCCTGGAAGTCTTCGTTAACATCACCGCCTACAAGTTCTATAAGCCGTTGTGTGTTATCGCCTTCCCAACCGCTCACTTATCGCCTACATATTCTGTGTCCGTGTTGTAACTAGTGAAGCCTCCTTCCTTAATTACATATAATACATCGTTTACTCTTCCGCTTAATTCTTCTCTGTGCGAAATAAGGAATATATTTTTATTTTGTTCTCTGCTCATCTTTTTAAGTATGCCAAGTGCGTTCTCTACACCGGTGGCATCTAGTCCGCTGTCTATGAGTTCGTCAATACACAAGAAGTTCATTGGATGATTAAGACTTTCAAATATGTCTCTGAATGCCCAACTTAAACTCAGTATAAGTCTATTGCGTTCACCTCTACTTAAATTGTCAAAGTCTAGGTCTCTGCCGTATTCGGTAATCTCTACACTTAGGTCACTGTTAAACTTAACATCATGTGGCAAGCCAATTTCATTTAAGTAATGTGCTAGTCTGTGATTTAAGTAAGCAATGTTTTGATCAATAATACGTCTTCTAATAAAACTGTCTTTGCTTGTCAGCAGTTTGTATAAAAACTCTTGATGATCTTTTAGAGCAGTAAGTTCGTTAATTAAATCCCAACTGACTTCTTGTATGCCTGTGTTTTTCATAGATTCAATTTGCTCTATGTATGGATTTTCTTCGTCGTGCTTTGATCTAGTACTTTTAATTAAGTTATCAACATTATTTCTATGAGTTAATGCTTCTTCTAATGTTTTATAGAATGTGGTTGGACGTTGCTCTACAGGTCCAAGTATCTCAATGCCGTCTTTTAAATCTTCTTCTTTAATAGTTAAGCCAGTAAAGTATTCTTTTTCTTCTGCTATCTTGCTTTCTAAATCTTTGGTATATACTTCGTGTGTGTCTAGATGTGCTGTACCTTGTTCACAAGTAGGGCACACGCCTTCCTTTGCTTTTACTAAGTTTGCTTCTAGTTCACTTAACTTACTTGTACTTCTTTTAAAAGAGTTCTGTGTGTTAGATAGGTTGTTTGCTAGTATATTTAAATTTGCTTCATGGTCTTTGATAACAACTAACTGGTTATGCATTGCTACTTCGCTGTCAACATCAATTTCTTTCAATTGCTCTAACGCAGAAGCCATCTCATTTAATTTAATTTCTTTGTTTCTTTCCCATGCGTTACTGCGACTTTCTAATTCTTTAATGTTTTTGCCCATACGTTCATTGCTATCTTTCACAGCATTAATACGCATTTCTTCTTCTTTGATACTGTCTCTAGTATCCTTTTGTTTGTCTTTGAGTATTTCTGCTTTTTGCGATAGTTCTTCTATACCAAGCAACTGCTCGATCATTTCTCGCTGATCATTATTTTTCATACCCAAGAATGGCTCAGTGTAAGTGTTTAATGCCACAATGTGCTTAAACATCTGATGACTAAAGCCAATAATTTTTTCTATTTCTTTTTGTGTTTCTCTACTGTCGCCTTGTTGCTCTTGATCCTCTAATTCAGACCCGTCAACAAATAGTCTTAACACATTAGGTCGCCTGCCTCTTTCAATACGATATTCTTTACCGTTGAGTTCAAAGTCACACGAAACAATCATGCCTTTGGCATTTGTTTTATTAATTAAGTTATCACGCCTAATGTTTGTTAGTGCTTCTCCGTAAAGAGCATAACTTAGTGCGTTAATAATAGTAGTCTTACCTGTACCATTTCTACTACCATCTCCACCCAGGTCTAGGTTGTTGCCTAGTACCAAGGTTAAATGTTTATCGTCAAACCTAACGCCTTGGACATTATTTCCGACGCTCATGAAATTCTTTACACTGATATTTTTTATGTTTAGCATATTATAAGTTTTGGTAAATGTTAATGAGTTTGTCTGTGTCTATTGTGTTGCTTTCAATTGTTTGTAATTGGCTTACAACTATTTGTTCCACACTTTCGAAATGTATTTCGCCTGCTTCGTATTCTTCTTCAACTTCTTTTACAGGTACAAGTTGTATTTCTCTACACTTGTATTTTTCCATAAAGTTTTCTTTGATAAACGATGCTTCTTCGTAACTGATGTCGACGTCTAATTTAATTCTAGCATACGTTGTGGCATTTAAAAACTTAGCAGGGTCATCAATTAGTTCTACTAAACCACATGTAACATACTTTGGGCATTCAGGCCAGTTAACAAAGATAGGTTCTTTATCCCATTCAAGGAACATGTACCCTCTGTCGTTATCTTGTGCGTCTGCGTAATTGTGTGGGAACGCATTACCAATGTAATGTATATTATTATTGTACTGTCTTTTATGAAAATGTCCTGTAAACACATAATCAGGTTTATCAAGCATTGATGCTTGAATACCACCATGGTTTGGCATTTCAATCATAGCATTCATTTTAAAGAATGGCAATTCAAAGTGACCAAACATATATTTACATTCCATCTTAGCAACTGTTTTATAGTCATCACCAACAAGCCATGGAACAATAGCAACGTTGTCTTGTTCAAACATATCGTCTACCATAACAAAGTTAGATAAGTCACGAGCAAATTCAATACTGTTAAGTTCTCGTTTGTCTCTGTAGTAGAGATCGTGATTACCTGTGATAAAATATACTTTATCAAATGCGTCATTGAGTTTTTTAAGATCTTTTAGACTAGCATTCATGGTAGCAATATTAATACTTGCTCTGTGATGATGCCAATCGCCTAAGAAGAAACAAGTTTCTGCGTTGCGAAGTTTTGCTTCAACAATAAACCAGTCGACAAAATTGCTACAGTCTTTTAGATGCTGATGGCTATTTTGTTTTAAGCCATAATGTATATCTGTAAAAACTGCGGCTTTATCAAATAATTGATCAGTCATTTTTTTCAGCACTCTCCGAATTTGCATTTGCTTCTAGAAGCAAATTTGCTTCTCTGAGTTCTTTCATTGCATTTTCGTGTGCTATCTGCCTTCCGTAACTGGGCAAATGTCCAGAGTCAATAAGGATATCGTCTCTGATGTTCTGGTTTCTTTTTTCAATGTTAAGAACCCTTGTAAAACTGTTTGTGATTGCGGCTGTATAATAAGCAAACGGATTATCCGACTTTGCTTCATTAAACTGTAACCCAATCATTGCTAACTGTAAAAGTGCTTGTCCACGCATTTCATCAATGTATGTATAGCCTCTCCAGTTTGCTCTTTGACTATATCTTTCAACTAGTTTAAGATACATTTTGCCTAATTCGTTTGTGATACCACCGTGCGTTACATCAAACTTACCGCTCTTGAGACCACCTTTCCAGTGACTTCTAGCAACTTCTGTTATCTCTCCGTTAACTTTAGCATAGTGCTTGAATGCTGGAAAGTTACATTTTGCTTTAGTCTCTGCTTCGTTCCTAGGATTCTTTTTTCTGCCTGGCTCTAATGGAATGTGATCCATGTCCATGACTCTAACAGTAATGTCTTCATCTGGAAGACTTGCTGGGTCAACTAAAAACTCTTTTTGTTTAGGTTTCTTATTAGCCGGTCCAGTGTAATCTTTTACTGCCGCCTGATAAGCAAGGTCTTTCATACGACCTGCTTTATTTTGTTTTGCCTGATCAAATATTTGTGTAGTAATATCATTAACATCATCGACGATAATATCGGGTCGATCGTACTGCGGTGACTTGGTCCATGTAAAACTCATTTTACTTTTATGAATCTCGGATAGTAAGTCTTTATTGTTTAGGTATTTTTGTGCCATTGTTTGTAATCTCCATTTAATGTATTATACATTTATTTTTTCAGAAGTCAAGTATAATTATCCACTTTTAGGAATTAACGGCAGTTTTATTGAAACTGATAAATACATTATGTAAATTAGGAGAATAAAATGGCGGAAATGGTTACAGGCGGCAACGAACAACCCATTATTGATAAAGATAAACTTGCGGAAAGAGTTGCTGAACTAAAAAAAGAGGCGCAAGATGGTGCAAACACTTTTGACCAACGAGCACGGTTACAACTGTATAGAAATAATTCTAAAGATTTCTTTAATGATATGGATAACGTATTAACGCCTTTACAAAAGAATAGAGGCATTGTATTTCCTTATACACCAAACATATATATAACAAGGGGTGCTAACTATGGATCAATGGAGTTTAAAGGATCAAACTTTCCAGTGTATTCGTATATTAATTCAGCGCCACCGACTATACCACTTATTGCGACATTCACAGCAGGCACCAAAGAAGATGGCCAGTACATGTTAGCGGTATATAGATTCCTTAACATTTTAACACAGGCAGATTTTGGCGAGAAAGCAGTCAAGAGTGGTAAGAATGGAGCACCGCCTCCAGTACTACAGTTTTCATACTTAGGACCGTTTGGGTTTGACCGTGTTCCGGTAATACTCACAGACTTTAACATGTTGATAGGTAACAACGTTGACATGGTTCCAATTGAACATCCACAGACAGGCACAGATGGCAATACTAAAGAATTTGCTAGTGCGTTCGGCGACAATGCTAATATGACATACATGCCGGTTGATGTTGAATTCACAATTAATTTACAAGTACAATACTCACCACGTCGAGTTAGAAAAGACTTTGACTTGGATGCAATGAGGAAAGGTCATAACATAGGATTTATTTAATGGCATATTCAAAAAACAGTTTTTTAAAAAACGCACCAAATAAGTCTTTCTACACAGGCTTGAACTATAATAACTTGCCTGTGATTAAGCAAAGTATTAGCGACACGTCTATCACACTAACAGAAAAATATAATATGCGACCGGACTTACTGTCGTATGATTTATATGGTACTGTTGATTTTTGGTGGGTGTTCAGTTTAAGAAATGTTGATATTATCAAAGATCCAATAAATGATTTTAAACCAGGAGTTTCAATTAAGGCACCAAGTCCTGCTACCATCGAACTTTTAGCGAGAAATTAATATGTCTGAAACAGAAAATACACAGAGTGAATTATATATTGCCGGTGGCGAAGCTCGGGGAAATATATTAGACGAATACTCTAGTTATACATACAATCTTACATTCAGTATGTTGCCAATGAGTTTTTATCATTCTGGGAACCTGCCTGTGGGATATTCTTCAGCCAAAACTAAACTGGCAAACAGGGTAATTATTGCCCAAACAGGCGTCACAACAAAATTTAACATAGACAATCTAACAATTGAATCTGTTACTGACAATTACGGTAGCAGTTTTACAGCCTCACTACAATACAGCACTCAGGCTACATTTACTATTACAGAACCACTGGGTTCTAGTTTAACAACATTAATGAAGATGGGGTTTGATCGATTAAGAGAGCTAGATGCTAAAAATACAAATACGTTTGCAACTCTATATGAAACAAAAAAAGGTGCTCGTAAAGGACCTCTGGACTTGCCGTACTTACTAGAAGTAGACTTGGTTGGGCATAAACCAGTTGACGGCGAAAACGACCGAGAATATGATGGTCT
>TARA_R110001632_G_scaffold4295_2_pt1 | contig 11799 bp, 19 predicted proteins | sample TARA_R110001632 | Tara Oceans TARA_R110001632 (sample SAMEA4398266) | marine metagenome | biome: Polar Biome; feature: [SRF] surface water layer (ENVO:00010504); material: water (ENVO:00002006), including particulate matter (ENVO:01000060) such as... | depth 5 m
AGTAGGAGATTTTTTCAGAGGATTTCAGATCGATTTCAAGTTCTTTCAATGGGGAGTTATAAAAGATGGATATCCAGAACCGAATTACTATGATCAAGCAGATCACATCGCTCCGATTTCAAATTTTATTGTCTATTCAGATTATGGAAATCCTAATGGAATAATTTCAAAAAAATCAGAAAATACTCAAGCTAACACAGGAGGATTTAATGAGAATTATAATGGAGGAGTCAGTAATTATCAACCGATTGGAATCAGTTGGTTTAATTCTTTAGGAGATCCAATTGATAAACTCGATTATTCTGGAGTTTCTACTTTCGAAGCTATTGTAAACGCTCCGAATCAATCAAATCCAAATTCTAGGTATAATCTAGGTTTATTGTGGAGACCTATCGATGGAACATATTATCAAAATAAAGCTGTCCAGAATCTTGGAAATAATCTCCTTGTTTTAGCTCCAGAGACGACATTTATTGCTGATGGATCAATCAGTCCAGTAACATTTCAAGGATATGAGGATGAGAATGGAGCTCGATGGGATTTCTCCAATATTCAGTTTGAATTAACAGGAGTTGATGAACTAACTATTCGAGGAACTATCAGTCCGAATCCAGCTGCTGGATCTCTTTTTTCTAATGTTCCAGATGGAGGAAGATTATCGACTCTTTGGGTTTCAATTGGAAATTATCAGTTATCTGGATCAGCCTCTGATCGAGTTTCTTTGACTCTATTTAACGACGACAATTATGATGCGCCAATATTGGGAGTCCAGATTCCAAATGTCGTGGATCAGTTTCTGATCGATCATGGAGGGAATGATGTCACGATTCCAAATCCACAAACTACGACTGAGGATGATGTCCTTTTCAGATCTCGATTTAGATTAAATGAGGGAACTCCATATGAGGGGATCAGAGCTCGAATTTTTGCTTACAATACTGTCACAGAGGAGGAATTTACTCTCGAGGATATATTCATGTCATTTGCCTCAGTTCCATTCATAGGAAATCAATTCCAGCCGAATATCAATTATCCGAGAGGATTCAATTTACCTCCATCCTCTGATCGAAATGCTATCAGATTATATCGTGATCCATCTCTGGATTCAGCAGGACTTTATGGATTAGTTTTGGAATACGGTTATCTTTCTGATTGGAGATATTGGCTGGATCAAGATAATGTATCAAATGATTTTTTTGATCCTCTTTTGAATAATAATGGATTTAACAAGAACTGGCAAAGATTCTCAAATTCTGGAGATTGGATCGTCCAGCTTGGATATTATACGAGATTGAATGGAGTCGATGATTTCAATTTTCAAGATTTGGGTATTCGACCGTATGAGGATGAGGATGTCACTCCCTCGTGGGGATTGGAGGTATTATCAACTAATACTTTTCCAAATGATTTCGTCGATAATGAGCTCCACGAAGTGACAGCGACTCTCGTATGGAATGTAGGATCCTATTCGAATCCTTGGGCAGAAATGACAATCGAATATTATGAAGCTGGAAACAGAAATCTGATCTCCTCAGTTTTAAATCATGGAGGAGTCACTTCAAATCCTTTGCAGCCGCTCGCAGGACTTTCGATTTTGGATATGCAATTTCCTGCTGCAAATATCGCAGTTTTAAAAGCTTTAGTTGATACGAATTTAATCGATACGAGCAAACTTTGTTTATCAGCTCGGATTTATTCGAAAGATTCTCCTCCTTTTGAATTTTTAATAACCGATGATAAAGACAGCGATCTTGCGTTTTCAGTTAGAAGGACTACCGATTTAATAAATTATCCACAAAATCTTTGCATGAGAGTTCGAAGAAAATCAGATAATACAGAAATGGATTTTGGATTTATTAATAATGAACTAGATACGGCAGGAATCCTAGCTTTTACAGGTAATACAATCAATGATTTTGGGTTTGTTGTAACTTGGTATAATCAATCTGCACCGATTGCAGATGATGCGATCCAAGTCTCAATGACTGGTCAACCTCTTATAGTAGATCATGGAGTAATTAATTTAGCAACAAATGGAAAGCCCGCTTTATCTTTTGATGGAGTAAATCAATTCTTTAATTTTGCAAATCTCCCAATAACTCAATCGTTTTGTGAATCATTCGTTTTTGAACGTCTTGCAATTGCTGGCGGTGGAATAACAAATTCACTAGGATCAGATACTTTTGCAAATCCGTATACTTTTGTTTGGGATTTCGGAAATAATATGTACTCTGGAATGAATGATGCAGTTAATGGATTACATTTAGCAAATTCAACTACAATCGGTAGTTTTAATGTTCTTACAAGAAGACAGCAAGCGAATAACGATGTCTCTATGTACAGAAATTCAGTCCTTATGGGTATCGCTAATTATGGACTCGGAGCAGCTACTCAGCCTTTGAATACAATTGGCCTACTTAATCAGTTGGGAGGCAAACTTTTAAATGTTGGAAACGTGCAGGAGGAGATATTTTATAAAAAAGATAAATCAGCTGAGCAAGGATTTATTGAAACCAATACGAATAATTATTATAATAATTACTAAAATGGAAAAAAATATTACAGGATATAAATGGATCAGTTTAACAGAGTTTGAAAATGATCGTGCCGTTTGTGACGAACATTTCGGTTTTCCTTTAGATGGTTGTGTAACAAAAACGACAATGGAAGCAAATATTAGTTACACAATTGAAGGCGAAATCGACTTTTACTATGTTGGCGAAAATATACAATTAACAGATATTTTAGGAGAGTCAATTGAATTTACAATTCGAATAATAACAGGTTAAGATATGAATTTTAGAACAAAAAAATGTTTCAACGTGATCCAATTTCCAGAGGGATTCAAAGAGGAAGATCGAATTAAATGTAAAACCGATTGCTGTGATGCTCAATTAAAATTGGCTTCTCTGATTGATAACGATAATTATCAAAATGATGTGACCGGCATAACAATAAAAAAAGCAGATCTTTCGGATATAGTCGAGTTTGAAATAACGAACTGTGATGATCCAAATACTCCTCTCCCTTTGCTTGGCGAAATCGGAAATTATCCTCAAGATGATTTGGCGACAGGATTTATTTTTGTCTGGAAAGAATATCTCGCAGCATATGGAGAAGGAAAATATAATATAAATGTAAATTTCACGATCTCTGGAGTCGTGGGAGGATATCTTTATGGACAATACGAACTCCAAAAATATTCGATCCAATCAGCTCGACATACTTTCCGAGTTTGGTCTGAGTTTAAATCATATTTTCAGAAACAAAATATCGATTTCACAGATTCAAATTTTAAGGATTCGATCAGAGCTTTTGGATTTTTTGGAAATAGACAAACAAAGACTGAGATTAATAATCTGATTTCAGCAGGTAGAAAGGTCGAGAAAGTCACTCGAGAGAATCTCAATGAATATAAATTAACGACTGATCCTGTATCGATCACGATCTCCAGACAGCTTTTAAATTTTCATTTCTTGAATGAGGATGTCACTCTGATATCAGATCATAACAGACACAATCATGATTATTTATTATTCGACGTTCCTGTTGTCCTTGAGGAGACTCCAGAAATAGAATATCAATCACGAAATAGAGGAGCTACGATCACGGCTACATTTGGAGATCGAAACAAATTGAGTAAATCATTTTATAACGTAAAGTAATATGCCAACAGCAAAATTTGAAATTAAAGGAAATTTTCTCGTGATCTCTGATGCAGTTATCAAAAATGATATCGTTCGGATCGGAACAAATAACGTTTCATTTAGACGAGACAGATATGATAATTTCGCATTTATTCTGGATTCTGGAATCAATGACGAGGAAACCAATCGACTCGGACTTTTTAAAGCTCTTGATTTCTCTAATACATACGAAGCTCCAATACAATGGACAGTTTTTGCATTTGCTGATATCGTCGATTCAACAGGAACTCCATTCGTCTCAGCTGACGGTCTGGATGATTGGCTCTCTGACAATCTCGGAATTGAAAAGATCATCTTTATTGGAGATGGATATCTCTCATCTGTCTCGACTGATTCAACATTGACAGGGGATGGAACAGTTTCTGATCCTTTATCGGTAGTTCCTCAATCTCCAAGCATCGGAAATTATGCACAAACGGTACAAGGTCCGACAATTAATACAGTCGGAGAACAAAGTATAATTGGAAGTGGAGTAGGTAGTTTATCAATTCCTGCAAATGGATTTGTTATTGGAGATTCATTCCACGGTAAAATTGGAGGTTTAATTAATGCTACGGGAGGAGGAGGACGGTCTGAAATTATAATAAATATTCGATCGAATGGTACTATTTTAGCAACGACAGGAAGTTTTGATTTAGATACTGCGACCAATCAAGGTTGGGAGATGGAGTTGGATTTCACGATTCGCTCAATAGGGACAACGGGAATCATTTGTACTAACGGAAATTTTGTTTATACAAAAGACAATAACAGATCGGTATTCGGTTACATATTTCAAGACAGTAAAACAATCGATACAACTGCTAATAATACTTTAGACGTTACGGTAGAATGGAGAGTTTTAAATGCAGGAGATGATATATACAGTGCAAATTTTGTTCTCTATAAAGTATATTAATATATTTTTTTAAGTGATTGAGTCTTATTTTTTGGGATAAATTGCTAAAAATATTACATTTGTTAATAATAAATAAATCATAAAAGCAAAAATCATGGCGAAAAAATTATACAGAAGTGGAAATTACATAATCGCGGATAACGGAGAAATAAGAACAGACTATGCGATGAGTAGTTCGTACACAGAAAGAAACGGAAATTTTACGCTAACAAACCGAGAACGACAAACATTAGTAATTGAATTTAATGATGCGATCAATTGGGTAAGCGCTGAATTTGAGGGTTTTCCTTATACAGAAGACAAAATGCGATCTTTCCTAAGAGAAAATACATCTATATACAGTCCATTAATGATTCGTCCAATAGATGGAGATGGTGGAACGGTGATTACTGATCCTCCATTCGGAGATGGAACTGCTCGATAATAAAGCAAAAAAAGTGATTTTTTAAATAAATTGGTGATATGGATTATAGTGGGGTTACATTTGGATTGGAGGCGTTAATATCTTTAATTTTTGGAGCGGGTGGAGCGCTAGCTGTTTGGTTTAAATTGAAAGGAACTGTAAATATCCAAGATATTGAGATAACAAATCTCCAGACTGAGTTAATCGATATCAAGTCAGATAAAAAAGAATCGAGTAAACAGCTCCACAAAAGAGTAGATGACCTTAAGATAATTGTCGAGAAAAACAGAGAGAACTCAGCAAACGGAATCAATGCAATGACCTCAAATATGAACGCAATGGAGCTCAGAATTATTAAAGCGATTCACGAAATAAAATAGAAAAAACAATTTTTTGTTGACTTTTCATAATTTTAATCTGGACTCATTTTCCTGCGTTTTAAGACATTATCGTGTTTCTGAGGTATGAGTATATCAAAAATCAACGATCTAAAGTTTACACTATATCAGTGTCTTTCCGAGGATCGTTTTTTTTCTTTATATTTGTTCAGTAATGAGAAGATTTATTAAATACCTAAAAAAATTAACGGAGTCTGACTCCGCTGAATCAAGCAAAAGATTCATCGCTTTGATCTCCATGCTCATGGTCGGATATGTCGTCGGTCGATTTACAAATCATTCAAATATGGAAATAGTTCTCGGAGAGCTGCTCGGATTTGTTCTGGCTCTTTTGGCGGTCGCTGTTTGGCAATCTGTAAAAAACAAAAATCGAGGAGAATCAAAAAAAATCGATTAATCAAACATTTTAAAAAATGATCAATTTGAATCCATTTCCAGAATTAATTCCATTGAAAAGTGATGAGCAACAAAGTATTGCAATTAATCGTTATTCTCGACATGAGACGAAAGCTGTCCAAAGGGAAGCAAAAGTTCTTGATCAATATGTAAAAGATATCGAGATAAAATTCGAAATTGCTCTTTTCAAAGCTGATCCAGATCTGAGTTATATTGACCTGTTTATTTATTTTCTCAAGGAATGGAAAAGAATTTGTAAAGCGATCTCAGCTCGTCGATTTCAGCACGTATCAATTAATGAAAATCATTTTATCAATCAATATGCCCCGCGCTCATGAATAAAGTCAAATCATATACGGATCAGCAGCTGCTCGATCGAGTGAGATCATTAAAATCATTCAATGCGATCCCTCAAGGGATTTGGATTCTCGGAGTCAGATCGAGTGAAGATACTCCAGATACTTTCGATGATAAGTTTTACATTTTCGATCATGATCAATTTGTCGAGGTTATTTCTGGAACCACAAATCCCGGTGGAAATATTTTGAAAGGAGGATTTTTGCGATTCAATAAATTCGGAGCTTTTGTTCTTAAATCTGACGAATGCTATTACGATTGCTGGAAATATATCTGGAGATCATCTCGAGGTCATGAGCTGAGACAAGTTCGACCGATGAAAGGATTTAGAGATGGAAACTTAAACGGAAAGTCTGAGGAGATCGGAGAAATGATCACAGGACTTTTTGGAATAAATTTCCACACAAATACTTTCAAGTGGTATAATAATATCGTGAAATCGATTATCGGATCATGGAGCGCAGGATGTCAAGTCACGAATAGACGAGATCATTTCCTCTCGTTAATGAATGTCTTTAAAAATAAAAAATCATCTGGAGAGCAGCCATTCGTGACATATATCTTATTGAAAGAATTTTAATATGCGATTCAATCGCTTTTTAATAGCCTCAGCGATCGCTCTGTTCATTATCGGATGCGATGCCTCACATCATATCCAGAAAATAGAGAAACACCGTCAGATCGCAGAAAATAAGGGAGCAATCTTTTCTCCAGATACTTTATGGAAATATGAGATCCAACATGATACGATCATAAACGAGATCTCTGGAGAGACGATCTTTGTTCCTCGAGTGGATTCGGTGGCTTATTCGGTTGATCGTCTTATTTACGTTCCTATGAGCAGACAAGAGAGATTGGCTCATAAAGACTCTCTGAGATATTTATTAAAGAATCTGAGAGAATTTGGAGATCAATACGCAGACAGCTTGAGAGAGGCTCGAAAAATGAATAATTCAGATAACCGAAAAGAGAAAGCGATCACTCGAATTGAGAATCGATCCTCTTGGTGGAAATTCTGGATCTCTCTGGGATTCATTCTCGGGATCATTGCTTTCTATTATGGGGTACGATATATCCCTTTGTTAAAAAGAATATTATCTTTGTAATTCAATTGATCAGATCAGCTGAATCCAGCAGATCGACATCTTTTTGAAATTTTGGTTAGTGAAGCCCCGCATTAAATGTGGGGCTTCATGCGTTTATTTCGTTTTTTTAGATAATTTTCTTGCTAGATCGTTAAAGAGTCCTGTACTTCGCTCTAACCAAAACGAAAAATGATGCAAAAAAACACGAATTTTAGAAGTAAATTAGGTCGCAAAGCTGCACTAATAGTAAAGATCAGAGAGATTTCAGAGATCAAAGGGAATAACTCTCAGAAAGTAATACAATTAAGAATTAAATTATCAAATATTTAAACTATGAAAAATTACAGTTTTAATCAAGTAAGAATAGCTTTAGAAAGTAGAGGTTTTAAACCATCTAAAAGTTTCGGTAACGAGTCAGAGTGCACAACTATATTCGAGAAGTCAAGCGGTACACAATACGGAATTGAATGTGCTAACGTTGAGGAATGGTTGGAAGATGGAACGTGTACAATAGATGGATTATGCCCTTCTAAATGGGGTAAACAACAATTTGCATAATAATTAACAAAACATTAAAAAATAGAAACTATGTATAATTCAAAAGATAAAAAAGAGATGATCGATTTCATCGAAAATAATGGAATGCTGACAGGATCTGATCCAATGCAATGGAAAGAAAGTGAATGTTTCTTTTGCTGGGATTCTGGATCATTCTTTGTCTCGAATCATGGGGAGTTTTTCAATCTCGAAACAGCTGAGGAGGCGATCGAGAATTTCACGAAATATGCAATCGAAAATAATTTAACAATAACATTTGAATAATTATGGAAACTTACAGAGTATGTATTGAGCTCGATTCGATCGAGTTCAAAGTAAAAGCAAAGAATGAAGCAGAGGCAAGAAAGAAAGCTCTCGCAAAGCTTAAAAGAAAGAATCCAATTGCTCTGATCAAGAGGAGCTGGAGATCGAATAAAAGAGAGATCGACATTTATAATTTTTAATCAAATAATCAAAAATCAAAATCATGTTAAACATTGAAAAGAAAATCGAGGAATTAAATCAGCTGAAAGCGATCCATGAAAAAGTCCAAAAGATAATCCCAGAAAATCTCTGGAGTGAGGATGATCTCGGAATCATGCAAGGAATAGTTAGAAAGGATAAAATTAGAGTTTATACGGAATGCAAATCTCTTTTGATGCTTTCGATCTGGCTCATATCTTTACCAGCTGATGAGAAAGAGTCTCGAATCGGATTCTCTGGAAAAGAGCCAATTATCGTTCCATCTCCATATCTGATCGGACTCTCAAATCCTTGTATCAGAGGATCAATCACTTATCCAAAATTGACAATTTCATGGGTTCATGGAGATTTATATCTGGAGGTGTCGATCGCAGCTGATATGATCTCTGACTGTCTAAAGAATGAGCTCAGACGAATCACTTCATCAGAATATCATTATTTTACAGGAGTTTCTCGGAGAAAATTGGAGGAAATGAACGTCAACTCGTATGCCTTTAGGACTCAAAATCAAGCAAGATTCTATGGAGGATCACGAAAGCTGTATGATCTGAGACATATCGATTCAATTATCAATTATATTTGTGAGAAATAAAAAAAATATCATTTCTGAAAGGCACTAAACTCGTGGAGTTTGGTGCTTTTTTTCGTTTTAGACGAAAATATTGTTGATATATCGTTAAAGGATAGCGTTATTTGCTCTAACCAAAACAAAAAAAGACATGAAAATTTACGGAACATTTGACGGAAACACACTGAGAGCGTACAAAGGCTGCGATTCACTAACAAAATTAGGAAAGAGATATCTCCAGAGAATCTTTAAAGAGGAGGGAATCGAATGGACAAAAAAAGGAATCATGCAATATCTGGATTCGTGGTGCGATTGGTCGCAGGATATGGATGAGCCCTGCGATGATCCAGAATGCATGATCGATCAAGCTGTCTCGACAGTTATTTATTCAAATATCCATTTTATGGAAATTGAATCGAGATGTCAAATCACAGGAGATGAAAGAGAGATCGTCAGAGCTGAGGTCGAGAGAATTTTAAATTTACCATTTATCAAAAAATAATTTTAATTATGACTAATTCAATCAATACAAAAAAGAAAGTTTGGGAGATCGTATCTGGAGACAGAATCATGATCACTTTTAAAGGAACTCAAGCTCAAGCAGAAATATTTCAAGAGCTCCAATATGACGAAACGGCAACGACTTTGAGAGAGGCTCTGATCCTTGATCTGGATGAGATCAAAATCGAGGCTGATGAGGATTCAGTTCAATTTTTTAACGGAGAGGAGGAGATCATCGCTCTCTCCGTTATAGATGAGGAGTTTTTGTTGTATGATATCGATTGTGATTGTCTTATGGATGAGCCGGCCATCGATCCAGAGAAATTATTGAGATTCCCAAATTTTGTTCCATTCGCTGTCTGTGAGATATGCGATGGATCTGGGATCACGACTGAGATGGACTGTAATATGGGATCGGCATCCAATTGCTGTGGAGGATGCGAGAGAAATGTCGAATGTCAATGCGATGGAGTTATTTATGAATTTATTAATTAAAAACCAAAAAAATATGTTACCAATTAATTACGCTGCGATCGTTAATGAGATTCACGCAGCATTTAAAGAGAAATGTACGTCGAAAGATTGGACAGAAAATATCTTGATCGAGAACGATCCAAAGAGCTCATTCTGGAGGAGATTATTCAAAAAGAAAGAAACGGCAGGAGAGCCGATCGGAGAGCCAAACTGTCGAACTATTCACCCAAACCGTTAAAATATGCAAATCATATTAAATCAAGGAAAGAAAAAAGAGATAAATGTCATGATCCATTCTCTGATGAGGAGGAGCAGAACAAATCTAAAAAGAGTCTGTGAGGAGAATAATCTCGACTATGGATTCATTTATCGAAAGATAGGATCAAAAAAAATTGAGCTGGAATGGCTGAAAAATTTCCTCCAGATGATCAATCCAGAGGCTCGGATAAAAGATGAATTTTCGTTATCTTTAGAGCTCGACGAAATTGTAATATATAACCAAAATCAAAATAAATAAATCATGAGAAATCACGACAAAAATTCGCTTGAGATCATTGCGAAACAGAGAGCAGATGAGCTCCAGAAAAAGTATGGAAAATTAGCAGGAGATGTCGCAAATCTTGTCCTCGCAAATATTCCTGTTCAGTTTGCCGATCATAGAGATATCTGGATCAGAATAGTAAATTTTATTAATATCAAAAAATCATAAAATGTCAGAATCAAAAGAAATCGTATTGACTCCAATCCAAAAAACAAAAGCTCTATTCGAGAGAGAGGACGTGAAAATCAAGCTGAGAGAGATGCTAGGAAAAAAAGCTGCTGGATTTACGACATCAGTTCTGAGCGCGATCAATTCAAACGCAATGCTCAAAAATGCTGATTCAAATTCAGTTTACATGGCTGCGATGATGGCTGCCTCGCTTGATTTACCGATCAATCAAAATCTTGGATTCGCTTATATAATTCCATACAATCGGAGACAGGAGGATGGATCTTTTCGACAATTTGCTCAATTTCAAGTCGGATACAAAGGATTCATTCAGCTCGCTTTGAGATCTGGACAATTTGAGACGATTTCGTCCTCTGCTGTTTATGAGGGAGAATTAATTTCGTCTGATAAGCTCAAGGGCTATCAATTCGATTGGAATGCAAAAACGAGCGATGTCGTAATCGGTTATGCCGCTTATTTCAAGCTTTTGAATGGATTTGAAAAGACTTTATATATGACAAAAGCTGAGCTCTCATCTCATGGAGAGAAATTCTCCAAAACATTTAAGCATAAAAATGGACTTTGGAATACTAATTTCGATGCAATGGCGACTAAAACTGTCCTCAAGCTCTTGATCAGTAAATTTGGATTGCTATCTGTGGAGATGCAGAAAGCTGCTGTCTCTGATCAATCTGTCATTACTGACTTCGAGAATCCAGATAATCCAGATTACGTTGATAATCCAGATTACGTCGAATACGACGAGGTCGATCCAATGACAGATCGTATCGGTAAAATGATCGATGCAGCAATGATAATTGGAGAGTTGGATCAGCTTGGAATGGATTGTGATATCCCAGAGATACTACTTGATAAATTCAATGAGAAATACAAAATTCTCACAGAAAAGGATGATTCCAAGGAAAAAAAGAAAAAATAATTCATTTTTTTTATACTCTTGAAAAGCGCTGATTCTGTGGAGTCAGCGTTTTTTTTTCGTTTAATTTAAAAACAGCTGTTGCATACGAGCTCATGCGACCGTATATTCGCTCTAACCAAAACGAAAAAAATATGTCAAATTTAGATCAAATCATCGCAAACACACAGTCTCAGTGTATTTCAACTGAAATCCTTTATCCTCAATCATCGTTGAGATCATTCGAGAAATCTTGGGGATCATACGCTCTCACTCAAACTCAACATGAAATGAAAATCGGGATCGAGGGATCCAAATGTCAGTGGTCATGGTTTTATGTTTCAAATCCTTTCACAGATTCGGAGTT
>TARA_R110001632_G_scaffold78969_4_pt1 | contig 11797 bp, 4 predicted proteins | sample TARA_R110001632 | Tara Oceans TARA_R110001632 (sample SAMEA4398266) | marine metagenome | biome: Polar Biome; feature: [SRF] surface water layer (ENVO:00010504); material: water (ENVO:00002006), including particulate matter (ENVO:01000060) such as... | depth 5 m
ATTTAAAAACAAGTTTAATATAGGAGGAATAGACCCAAGAAATCATCAATATGTTTTATCAATGAATCAGTCAGCAATGATTGTGAACACACCTGAATACGATTGTGCGTCTATTCTTAACCAATATGTTTATGCGAATATATCGACCAACTACAATTTAAGTGTAGGATCTTATGCAGGAACAGCGGTTTTACAATTTTCAGCAGAATCTAGTGTTTCTATATCTGTTGCTTATGGAGGCTCTACATTTACTGGATCTGGCACATCAGGAAGTATTAATATAGATGTTTCTAATTCTGATTTAGATGTAACAAACATAGCGGTGGTTACTATAAATTCTACGGTTAGTCAAAACGTTTCAATAACACATACTTGTCCTGTTGCACAAACAAGAAAAGTTTACCTTGTTGTTGTAAATGATCAAGACGAAGCTAATCAATCTATAACAAATAGATTTAAAGTAAACTCAAATTCTTTTTATGAAGACGAAGATGTTTTTGATGCAAGTGAATTAACTAAATTTACTTTCTTTGAAGATGTGGCGGGAACAGAATACGTTCCAGCAACAACCGACTCTGTAACAATATCTTCATTTAAACAAATAGGGTATCATACAGGAGACTTTAATGATTGTAATACATTAGGTTATTTAGTGTCTGCAGCAACTAATTTAACAGCTTCTCAGGTAGTCGCACAAGCAACTTATCCTACAGTAACAAAAACAGAAACCTCTACGCAGGAAGAAAATTCTATTACGTTTACCTTTACAGAAAGCTCTTCTGACGATAATATTTATTTAGTGTGGAATTATAAAGACGCTTTACCTGTTTTAGTTGATGATAGTATAACAGGAATTACTAATGGAGGTACTGTAACTATAAATGTTATAGCAAATGACACGGTTCCTAGTCCATATACTTTAACTATTGTTGATCCTCCTACAAATGGAACAGCGGTAGTTGTTTCTGGAAATCCAGCAACCTCTATTCAATATACACACACAGCGGGTCAAGGGTTAAATGACAGTCTTACATATCAAGTTTCAAGAGGAGGTGATTGCGTTGCAACAGCAACTTTAGCAACAGAAGCCTTATCTATTAACGAAAACACTTATATTTATATTTATTTCGATAGTAGTGGTTCTATGAGTAACACTGAAAACTCCTTACAGCAAATGAGAAACAACTCATTAAAATCTGTATTACAAGACTTATATGCTACAGGAGGTACTGCAGGAAATGGAAACACTGACGCTTCTACAAACGGAAGTAATGCTTATGACTCTCATGTTATATTAAGAGACCAAACATATACCTGGTCGAATGAAAGAACTTTAGCTGCTTTGACTGATCCAGATGTACTAGATTACGTAGCCACAGGGAGTTTAAATTCATTTCCTAGTGATGCTGAAAATGTTATATTTATGATTTTTCAGGATGAAGCGAGTTCTGTTTACCATGGGAGTACTTGGGATATAAATACAACAAGAACATCTGCTTACAACACAGATGTAGCAAATTTAAGATCTAGAGTAGCTTTATTAAATGCTACAAACTCTACTTTTTATAGAGGTATAGTTTTTCAAGTAGAAGGTTATTCAGACTTCAAAGATTTAATGACTGCTATAGATACAGGAACCGGACAATACAGTGGAACTAATGGATTAAGTGATTTAACCAACTCTGGAGGTACATTTAATTTCATATATGACATAGAAGACACTATTGGAGCAGGAACTCCTGATGATTCTCAAGCTCCGTTTAAACCATCTCCGTTAACAGGAAGGTTTGATAAATGGGAGTATTATTACTTATACCACGTAACAAAAGCTTTAGATAATTTAGGATTTGATCCTAACGATACTCTAGGTTGGCCTAAAATAATAGATGATTAATGAGCACATTAGATACAAACCACGTAACAATAACATACGATGAAATAAATAAAGGTTGGACGTCTTTTCACTCATATGGACCTGAGTGGATGGAACGTCTGGGTAATCGATTTTACACCTTTAAAAACGGCAACGTCTATATTCATGAAGATAATGAAACTAGAACCAATTTTTATGGATTTAATTATGGGTGTAGTATTACTTTATCTGTTAATAAAGAACCTTCTACAGTTAAGCTTTTTAAAACTATTAGTTTAGAGTCAAACAACACAAACTGGTACGCGACATTAAATTCAGAACTAGAGTCTGGTAAAATAGGTGACGCATCTAATTTAAAGTTTGAAGACAAGGAGGGTATAAAATATGGATATATTAGAAGAAATCCTTCTAGTGTTTTAGATTTTAACGAATTATCTATTATTGGATTAGGAAATTTACAATCTATTCCTAGCACTAATAATTATATATTTACAAGTGATATACCAAATCAAATAACAGCAAATAATGTAGATGGAGTAGGAGGAGATGCGTTGTATTTTAATAACGGAACTTCTTTGATAATAGGCGGCATTGACTCTATAGATGGAAAGACTATAACAACAACAGTATCAATAAATACACCGTCTGTATCTGATTTTTGTTTTGTAGCAAAAGACCCTGGCTCAGAATCATTTGGATTGAGAGGATATCATTCTACAATTAAACTCGTAAATCAATTTACGGGGTTTGTGGAGCTTTATTCTGTAAACAGTGAAGTAATGAAGAGCTATATGTAAATTTCGTATATTTGTATAACTAAAAAAAATAAAAAATGGCTTTATTAACAACGTTAGGATTAGTAGCTGGAGCAGCTGGTTCTGTTATGAATTTTATTGGCGGATCCAAAGCAGCCGCAGAGGGTAAAAGAAAATTAGATCAGTTTCAATGGCAAGGTTTAGAGGCTGGGGCGGCAGATGCTTTAGCTCCTTCTTTAAAACTAGAAGAAGACGCTTTAAATAAGATACAACAAAATAAAGAACGATTTGCGGATGTTGCTATGTCAGGAGGAGACGCGGGAAATATGTTAGCAATGCTTACTGCTGGAGAAGAGCAAACAGGAGCTCAAGAACAACAACTTTATGGAAACATGAGTAAGCAAGTGTTTGAGGCTGATAGAATAAGAGTTCAAGACGAGCAGATGAGAAGGTCTATGTTAGAGGAAAGACAAAAGAATGAAGTTTCTAGTCTACAAGCTCAAATTGCTGCTGGAGAACAACAAAAATCATCAGCAATAACAAACTTTTCTAAAACACTTGTGGGTGCTGGTAGTGGACAAGAAATGGCAAACGCAGAGTCTGGAGCGAAAGCGCTAGGAATGTTCGGCATTATGTAATTTAAAAATAAAAGTAAATAAAGATATAAGTAATTCATAAAAATGGCATACGGAGGAGGTTATTTAGTTAAACCAGTACAAAGCGAAAACGGATCTATTGCAGAATTGTTTTTAGCTGGTCAGGCACAGGTTCAAAAAGTAAGAGACAAGGTTAGGGAAGAGAGGCGAGTTCAATTAAAAGCATTGGGTGAATCAACGGATTTTGTAGCTACAGGTATTCAGGATATGGATTCGTATTGGGCTAAAGCTGGATCTGATGCTAGAACTAAATTAATGGAGCTACATGAAGCCAACAGAAATGGGGAGATTTCTAGAAGCGATGTGGTTTCGCAATCTGCAGCAATAACAGGAGAGATGAATATGATAGGTCAATTACCTACCATAATAAAAGAACAAAGAGATTCAATAATAGCACAACAAGAAAAAGAAGGGTATTCTGGATTAACTTTAGCTGAGTTTGATAGAACTTGGTTTAAAGACATTTCTAACGGAGCTTACTCTAGTGGAGCAACTTACATACCTGCAAAAGACGCAATACCTGCGGTTCCTGATGTAGTTGCAACACAAGACGATATTGATGGAGGTACTTTAGATGTTAATGGAAAACCAGCAGTAGCTGGTAGTATTATGAAGACTGGATCTGACGCTGTTCAAATGCAACCAGCCAAGCAAATAGACTTACAAAGCTATTACAAGCCTGTTCTTATAGGTAATAAACAACATATGGAGTTTACTTACCAGTACCTTGAAAAAGGAAGTGATGAAGTAAAAACAAAAACAATATTAAAGCCTTTAAGTGATCACATAAATCCAAGCAAGAAAACATACTTTAAAATAAACGATAAGGATGAAGTTAATGCTTTCAAAAAAAACATTGGAGACACAGGGTTTACTTTTACAGGAGCAGACGGTTTACAGCAATCGATATTCCAACCAATGCAAACAACTGTTAATGGCACCCAGATATACAGTAGAATTTCTGACCCTAAAGATATTGATTATGTTTCTAGAGCTATAGAGCAAGAAATAACATCTAAAGGTATGGATTGGATGGCAGCTTATGCTTTTGATATTTTAGGAGCAAGAACTCCTTTTGGAGATGGTGCTACAGGAATACCTTTAACAGATGAACAAATAAAGCAAAAATTTCCTTCTTCTATGTATTTTGATTATGACTCTTCGACGGCTGTGGGTTCTGAAATTAAATTTGAAGACGATCCCTTAATGCTTGATGTTGATGAGCAAGGAAATACGGTTTTGACAGAAAGCACTATTAAATTAGTGAAAGCTCATTACAGAAATCAATTAATGGCTTCTTTAAATGTGGATACTGAGGTTTATAAAGATAGAGCTAAAGCTTCTACATCAAGAACCTCAAAAAACACAAACACAAGAATTGCTGCAGCTAGCTATAGTGTTAAAGGTGTGGGTAGAAAAGTAGATGGACACAATCTTCTCTCTAGAGTGGTTGTTGCTCAGTCGAGAAAAAACATTTTAACGGGTAGTGTAGACCAAGAGATCTTAGATGGACAAGTAGCAAGCTTACTCTCAAACGGAACACTAAGTGCGGGTTTTGAGAATGTTCCAGCACCTTTAAAGGGTTTACATTTGGCTGAAAATTACGATCTAACAACTCAAGGAGCTGTTAATATTGGAGGTTCTTTAGATAATCTTAAAAATGTATTAAACATCAATACGTTTACTAATAATAAGTTTAAAGATATAAGTGGATTTTTTACATCTGTAGATAAAGAAGGTCAACCTATAATTATTTTAACAGGTAACGCTAATTACGGAGATGTAAGTTCTACCGTTAAAACAGATGGGAGCAGTCTTGACACTAAAACAACAAGTGGAGAAAGTTCTTTTGTTGCTGAAGGCATGACGCTACCTTTAACAGATGAGCAAGCTCAGAATTTTTATATTCAAATATTTGATGACAAAAAAGGAATACCAGAATTAGCAGAAATTTTAATTCGATTACAATACGATAGAAACACAAGAGACGTTAAAAAAGCCTTGCATTTAGCACAAGTTGAGATCAATAAATAAATATAGTTCATGATTGTGAATAAAGAAAATACAACACCATTAGTAGAAGAAACTAAACCTGTCGTAAAAGACAGTGTTCAGGATATCACACAGGATAACTTGCAAAAAAAAGACGATAAAGATCCAACAGATCCTCCTAAAAAAAAGCTTGATAAATCAAAAGCAAAGCAATGGGTTATTGATTTATACAAGTCAAAAGGAGTTGAAATTGATGAAGCTGAAGCAACAAGATTTGCAGAGAATAAAAACATCAAATCAATAATTACTGATCAATACAGGTTGGCTAAGGTTAAAATTCCAAAACAAAAAGAATTAGATTCTTTATATAGTAGCTGGGAGATTGACATTGACCCTGTAGATGAAATTATTCAAAATTCTACTATTTTAAACAATCCACAACAAGAGACTTCTTCTAACGTGGAAAAAAAAAATCCACTAACGACTTATCAAAATCAGAGTACGGATTCGGATTCAAGTTCGGAAGATGGCAGTTCTTCATCGGTATACAAAGGGTTTTTTAACGGAGATAAAAGCTATAGTGAAAACATAAACAATATTCCCGTAAGTGTTTTAGGTCTTGGAAGTGAAGATGCTATGCTGTCTTTAAACAACACTTTGAAGCAATATGGTGTTGATGTAAAAATGGGATCTCCTGACACAGATATGGATGGTGTTACTATTACTAGGCCTGACGGAGAATCAATGTCTTTTACAATATTTAGTGACATATACAAGGCTAGGCTTAAGATGGTTAATCCTGGTCAAGATCCAGATAAATTACAAAAAGTAAGACATAGTGAAATGCTTAGTTTCATTAATGGATCAAAAAAAGAAAATCTAAGTTTTCAAAAAGGTATTTTTCAAAATGTAGACAAAACCACTTTGAGTGGTGCAATATCAGACTACATGAATTATGCTTTAACACCTTCAACAAAAGATATTAATTTTATAATTAAAATGCTTCCTGGAAGAAAAAAATCTGTAGGTGAGTACTTTAATAAAGACGGTTCTTTTAAATATGAGCTGTGGAAGTTAGATGTTGGCAGAGCTGATTCTGGACTAAGTAAGCATAAATCAGATCAGTACAGAGATGATGAGTATGAGCAAGCCGCAACAAGGCCTATAGATAATACTGAGACTAGAACACCTAGGATTATTAGTTTTCCAAATCTTGATCCTGATAAAAAACTAAATGAACAATCAAAAAGCAGATCAAGAAAAGAGGCTTTAAAAAAGATAAGTGATATATCAAAGTCTTTTAATGTTAGAAAAGAAATAGCTTCTTCTAATTTAGGAAACGCATTAAGAGAATCTGGAGCTTATCAAATGGTTGATTTAAATGATCCTACTGCTATTTCTAATGTTAGACAAGCTGGTTTACTTCCTGGTGATTTGCCTATGGATCAGATTCTTATAAATGGATCTCCTTCTTCTGTAAATGAAGTAAGCTCTATGCTTTATGATTATGAAACAATAAAAGCTATTCGCGCTGGTAAAATAAAAATAGATATAGGAGACCCTAAGACAGCGGGTTTGTTAGCTGATCAAGTTGCTCAAATTAAAGACTTAATTAGAACTCAAGAAGCTTTTGATAATGAAGGGGTTTTGGGATTTGATAATGGATTCACTGATTGGCTCAATCAAGCACAAGAAACTGCAGAAGGTGGATTGACTGCTATTGGGCTTTCTGCTTGGGAATTAGCCTCTAATGTTTCATATATTGGATATGATAGCTTAATAGCAATGGGAGTTCCTAAAGCTGAAGCTCAAGTTATAATGTACGGAAACACAGGTCTTCCGGGTATCGCAAATATTGGAAGATTATTAGATCCTCAACTTGTTAAACACGTTAGAGATGAATACCAGCCTGTATATGAGGGAGATATTTTAGATTCACAAAGTTTTGGAGAGGCTTTCTACAAAACATCTACAGCTACTGCAAATTCTTTAGTGTATACGGGTGTTTTTATGTTAAATCCAGCTCTTGGATTAACCGCTACAGGATTAGGTAGTTATGGAGGAGATAGAGTTTACCAGAACCAAAGAGTAAACGAAATAAACGAAAAGAAAAAAATGGGTTTTTCTATTAGTCCAGAAGAGCAACAGATGTTGAATCAATCAGGTTTTATGTCTAGATTAAATTCATTAACTAAAGCTGGAGTTGAGGTTGGAGTTACCTCTTTGTTTACATTTAGATATTTTAAAGGAGTAAAAGCGGCATCAAAATTTAACGGTCCAAAAACAGCTGAAAACGCAAAAAAAATAGCAGATCAATATGCTAAAAATGTTAGACAAACAATGGCTGGAAAATTATCTAAAATGCTGGGTATTGATAAAAAAGCTATTCTAGCAGAGCTTCCAGAAGAAAATCTTATTGCTTTAACTAACTATTATGTTGATATACAATTTGGTTTGGATGTTTGGGATTTTGAAAAAGCAAAAAAATTAGTTAAAGAAACTTCCATTGTATCTGTTTTTAGCGGTTATACTATGGGGATTGGAACAAAATCATATCAAAACTCAAAAATAAAAAAAATAGGAGAGCAACAGATAAAAAACAATATTAATTTACCTGCGGAAAATGAAGCTATTGTCAATAAGCTTAATATTGATGCACAGGTAAATAAAATAGAGAAAGATGCTGAACAAGGGATAGTTAGTTTAGAAGACAATAATAATTATGATTACTTAAAAGACTTACAAATTGAAGCAAATAATCAAGTCAATAAGTTTGAAGACATGAAAAATGACCTTGTTAAAAAGATGAGTTTGAACGAAAAAAATGAGTTTTTAGATATTATAAGACAAATAGAGCAGCAAGACTCTAATATATCTTCTGATGATAATTCAAATAATGTAAAAAAACAAAGTCAAAAAAACATACAAGCTCTTAAAATTAGAGGTAGAGAAATATTATCAAAGTACCCAAGCGACATGTCTTTTTATTTTGCAGATTCGCAAGTAAAGTCTGAATACATAACTAAGGCAATGGATGTCATTGGTAAGGAAAAGACTGAAAAAGGAGAAAATAATTTTACTTTAAAGAATGATGATCCCGATGTGGTTGATCGTGCTGCTAAACTACACACACAAGCTGTTGCTGATGGTATAGTAGAGGCAAGACAAAATGCTAATGCAGCTGAATACATAGGACTTAATAACGCATCAGATTTTTACCAAGAAGTTGACAGACAAGAATTAAACGACTGGAATTTATCAAATGACATTTTAACTGTAAAGGATATGCTAAGTGCTCCAGAGCTTGATTTAACGGTTACAAAAGAAGGAGATGTTGACGGAAGCAAAGACTCTGAGGTTGAAGTTACAAAAGAAGGAGATGTTGTTGTTGCGACAACAAAATTAGAAAATACTCAAAAACAAGTTAATCAAGAAAGAACAGGAACTATAGTAAGTAGAATAGAGTCTTTTAACTCTAACTCAGATTTCGCCAACGACTTACCTGCAAAACAATATGCAGAAATTAAAGAGTTTTTTGAAAATGTTAAAAGCGGAAAAAAAGTTTCTTATGGTAGAGTAGAATCTATATTAGACGCTCATGATTTAGCCCTTCAAATAAAATCTAACACTTTTGGGAAAATTAACGTAGGAGCTGATATTAAAGGAGTTTTAAATGAAGATGGTTCTTTAACTGAGAAGGGTTTAAAGCTTTATAATAGCCTCGCTCAAACAATGTCCGCTGGGATTGGTTTAAATACCATGACTATGGAGGGATTAACCTTAATAAGAGACACTCAAATAGGAGCTCCGTTACATAATTTAATTCAAGAAGGATTAAGATCTAGTGCGGAAGCACAGCAAAAAGCAGGTAAAATAAAGTCTGGACACACTAGTTTGTATGAGGCTGAAGTTATTGCTTATAATAAACAAAATGGAACAAGCCACAGTAAAGACCCTAGAAGTTCTGTAGATTCATCATATGAAATGTCTATTCTTGGAATGCTTAAAAGAAAGACAGGGGAAAAAACAATGGATGGTCAAGATGTTGAGTTTGCTAGAGCAAAGAAACTAATACTTGAAGAGCTTGCTATAAGAAAAGCAGAATCTGAAGACACTTACAATGCCGTTCAAATAGCTAACGGAGACAAGGCGGCTGCTATTGATAAATACAAAAAATATAAAGATGTAATTGATAGGTTAGGTGTTTCTGAAGCTACTTCTTTTGAAGATGTCTCATCAAAGGCGTTGCCGTTTAATTTAAACGCTATTAACAGGCTTTCAGAATCGATGCCTGGTCAAAGAGCTATTCAAAGAATAAATGATTTTGAAAAACATGAAGCATTTAATTTTGAAGAAGGCTCATACACACCTATATTTATGTCTAAATCAGCAGATGGTATGGGCTTCAATGATTATTTTGGGCCACAGAATTTAGATGGAATTAATACTAATAGCGGTAGAAAAGTAACTAGACCAGAAACTTTAGGAAATGATTTAAGATTAAATCCTGGAATGTATTGGGATAATGTTTATGCTCAATTAAACGGGATGGAGATGGAGATATCTGGAAAGAAAAACTTTCAGACTTTAGAAAACTTATTAAACAATCCAACATTTTTAGACAGCTTTGAAGACGGTGCTTTAAAAGATGCTTTAATTTCCAACTTTAAAAACAGGTCTGAAATGTGGAACAGAGAGGTTCGAGGCTCTAACTTAAAGGCAGTAGATGTTGGTGATAGTAAGATTAAAGACACCGGTAATAAATTTATTAACGCCTTGTATGGTTCAGTTAGTGCTATTTCTTTAGCAAGATTAACTCAACCAATGAGTCAGTTTATGAGTGCAACTTCAGGTACTTATCCAATATTAAAAAATAAACAATCAAGATCTTATTTAAGAAAAAGAGGGCTAAGTTTTTTCGCTGGAGCGGCTGGATCTTTCAATATAAATAATAAGGTTGGAAGGTTTTTTGGATATTTTGATAGTAAAGGAAAACTTGGTAACATATATGATAAGTCAAGAACAGGATTAAGAAATGCCTTAGCTTCTCAATTAGCTATTGATAGAAATCAATCCATGCCTGCCGAATATTATATAGACGCGCTTAATCTTACAGATGAACAAGGTAAAGCTTTAAATTCTGTGGGTGGTCAATTAACTATAGATAGGGTTCTTGAGACTATTAATAAGTCTAATGAAATGGCTTTGAATTTTATGTTAGCTAACTCAGATAAAGCTGCGGCAAATATTGCTTTTGAAGCTCATTATTTAGATTATAAACTTTCAAAAGGGGAGACTATAAACGACCTTGATGTTTTTTGGGAAAAAGAAAACGCTAATCCTGATTTAGAAGCTATAAAATATGCAGATCAAATTATTGATCGAACAATGCGCCAAAGTGATGCAGCTGGAGAAGCACAGATATATAACGATGAAAAATCTAAAAACGGTATGAGAATTCTTATGCCTTTTCAAAAATTTATATTAAATGCAAAGGCTGACTTTTCTGTTCAGTTAAGTATTCTACAGGATACTAATATTTCTGAAATTCAAAAGCAAGACGCTAGAAATTTTATGAAAGGGAAAATGAATGAAATAGTTTCTTTTAACGCTATAAAATATGCAGGCAGTGTGGCAACATTAAAGGGGTTGTCAGGCTTATTAGCTTTAGGAATGGATGAAGATGATATTTATGAAAGTGGTGGAATAGATGGAGATATATCAAGACGACTAGGTATTAAATCAGATAAAAAAGATCTTGACGCTATGACGGCTACAGCTGAAGGAGCAACAAGTCTTGAAGAAAGAAACGCGGCTCTTTCTGCTTTATCTGGATTTAGAGAAATGAATGACGTGGTTAAGGGTTTTGAGCAATATGCGATGAATTACGATAAAAAGTTTTCAATTAGTGACAATAAGTCTATTATAAATCAAGTTTTTCAGGACGCTGGATTTACTTTGAATCCTGTTCCTACTACTGGTTTTATGAATGATTTAATGGCTTGGGGAGTGAATCACGTTTATGGAGAAGATATTCTTAGAGAATATAGCAGTAGAGACTTAACCTCAGAGGTAATGGACACAGACTCATACATTGATGTTGTTGTAAAAAAAGCAGGTATGTTAGGTATAGCTTTTGAGACTGTTGAAAGATTTACCGATGCGATTAGACTTAGAAAAAATGGAACTTTTATAATAAATCAAGGGGATTACAAGAACAAAGAGGTTTATTTGACTGCCCCTACTGATGCAATGAGAGAAAAGTTGGCTAATTCTGTTGACTTTCTATTTCAATTAAGGTGTCATGCTTTAATGAATCCGATTGCTCCAAGAGCTGATTTGGATAAATATGCAGACAGGCTAGAAAGAACAATTGAAAAGTATTTTACACAATCTACTCCTGATCAAAGAATGCAAAGAGTAATGGGAACGCAAGGGCCTCTACAAGAAGAAGATTAATAGTATTTTTCTTGTATTATTTTAATGACCTCTTGGCAATCTTTTTGGTTTCTAGGTACAAA
>TARA_R110001632_G_scaffold171730_1_pt1 | contig 11794 bp, 9 predicted proteins | sample TARA_R110001632 | Tara Oceans TARA_R110001632 (sample SAMEA4398266) | marine metagenome | biome: Polar Biome; feature: [SRF] surface water layer (ENVO:00010504); material: water (ENVO:00002006), including particulate matter (ENVO:01000060) such as... | depth 5 m
GCAAATCAGCATCATTATCTAACATTTTTGAAGCCGTGGGATGACGACAGATATAACAAGATCTAGCTCGTTTGATATCTGCTAAACAACCAATTCAAAAAGTCGCTTCATCACTATTTGCCAATTTTTGTACTCAGGTGATCCAAACTGAAAAAGTTTGCCTTCAAAACCCTCTTGACCTTTTCCAAGCAAATTATCATCGATCAGTACATCGCCCTTGAGTAATGATTTATTTGGGCTAATTATCAGCTTTTGGGTGAAATCCAAGCCAAAATAGGTTTCAACCCACACTCTTTTTTCAGTGTAACAAAGTGGATTCATATAAGGTGGTGCGGTCAATATGTAGTGGTTTAATAATCCCGGAAATCATTTTAGGTGGTAATATTACCACCTTAGAAGAGGTGTCCAAGCTATTTTCAGATCATTCGAATTTAAGGATGAGGAAACGTCAAAGGGTGGTGTGAGAGGTTTTACATACATTGAGTCAAACCACTAAAATTAATCGTACTCAAAAAGTTGAACCTAAGTAAGGGACTTTCTTAGTTGACAGTTACTATGGTCACAATCTGGTCACGGAATGAATTTAGTTAGTGATTACTATGCTTGAAGTTCTCTAGAAATGGTGCACCCGACGAGATTCGAACTCATGACCTTTGCCTCCAGAGAGCGGGCCAGCTAAATGGTGCCGTTCGGGGTCAACCGGCTAAAAACGTGATATTCCTTTAAAGACAGTATGTTATGGTTTCGCATCGTACCCCCGAAGTACATCTATTAATACCAACTAATTTGGTCACGGTCACAGGTAGGCCACAAAACTTCATTTCGAGCGTGGATCTTTTGTCCAGTTTTTACCTCAATAAAATACTTCGCGGCATGACCGCCAAAGTCAATTTCCCATTCAATGTCATTTCGAGGTTAGCACTCGAAACATCTCACACCAAATCAATTGTAATAAGAGCAATGCCGAACGGAACAAACCTACATATCTATTTCTGTACCTTATCTATCGACTCTAGATTGTGATACAAATAATGTACACCACTTAGCTGTGCTAAATTTTAAACAGTTTGATCTGTATACATATTATTTATTCAATTGCGCTGCATTAGATAAGGGTTCAGTGGTGCATCCAGTGATCAGTTGGCTAAACGAGATAGCTCTTTGGGGAGATGACTTACATAGCCAATGCATATTTCTTTGTACTGCTTTCATTGTAGCTTACGCACAAGTCTTAGATGACGAATTGCGAATTAGTGAAATATTATCCATCTCTCAGCTTATAACTAAGTTAATAAATCCCGATACCGAAAGTGTTTTGTATGACAAACATTTTCTTCGAGTATTGACGACAAAAGATGTATCAAAGTTACTATCAATTTTTTCAAACGACGGTACATATTGAGAAAGCAGATTGTGCATGAAGTGTGTACATGGCTGTATACTGTGAATAATTTAAAGGCGGTGCTGCATTTCAGCTACTTAACCCAATTATCGACAATATGATTATGAAAAATCCAGACACGCTTTAGAGACTAGCTTCTTAACCTTTAGTTTGAAGCGAAGTGCGACATTGTGCTTTTTTAAACTATGTCGGCGGCAATATGAGAGGCTGCAGGACAGTTCCAAGTTAGCAGGAAGGATTAACACTTTTATATCTTAAGATATATTTCTTACTGCGAGGAAAGCATCGAAAGCATAGTGCTGGATTCAGACATATCAATTTATGCCGCCCACTGTTGTTACAAGCATCATATTTAGTAACTCATCTTGTTCGCCTTCATCAAATCTAGTGTAACAATGATATAAACTGCTTAATTTGGAAAGTATTGGGGTTACTTATCACCTCGGTAACTTTAGTGGTGAAATGTGTAAAGCTTTTAGACGCATAAATCAGCTTAAGTTAGAAAATGATACTTTTCGAATGATGAACACTAAAATAACATTTTAAAATCAGATACTTACAAGTGATGTAAATATTCCTGACACCGAAAAGCGGGATTTTTCGAAGTGTAAAGTATCAAATGCCATTCCTTTCTAATGTAGACAGTCCTCCGGCCATAACTGAATTTATTTTTTATTTTAAAACAGATGCTTATAGATAAATCTCTTTGTTTTTTCATGTTGGCACATATCTTGATTGGTCATGTGTGATCGTAGTTTAAAATGGAGATGTACTGTAATGATCAAAGGGATTAGAGTCGAGAATATCAAGCCGAAATTGATATCGCCGCATTGCGAAGCAAAAATTGCTTTTGAATACACGAGAACCTTTCAATTTCAGGTTGATGAAAAGTTCCTCAAACCTACACTGCTAGGACACGGCGCTTTTGAAATGCCATTGGTTGTATCTGACCAAAAGGGGTGTTTTCAACTTTTTGCTGGCTGGAAGTACTTGCTTCCCCCATTTTCTTTAGGGCTAAGCGAACAACCTATCCCAATCTTAGTCTTCCCATTTGAGACTACCATCACACGGATCGCTCAAACAGCATGGCAATATGCATTTCATCTTGCCCTTAGCAACCTTCATGAAGACGGGTATCTTGCCTCTACTGCTTTGTTACTACGTCAATGCCCTATTCCTCAAGATATCCTTATGCTGCCCAGCACAAGTTTAATGCCACCTAAAGCACATCTAGTTACAGAGAAACTATATGGTGTAAATCGGCGACGTGTCGAGAGACAGGAAGAATCACAAACCAGAAAATCGTCGCTAGGAGTAAATAATGAATGCAAGTAAAGCTGATAGCTATCAACTTAGTTCGTCGAGTTCTGAAAACAGCGTAACGTCAAATAGGTATAAGCCGGCATATCTTAGAAGACGCCTAAAGATGCTCTGCAGTTCGCCTTCCATTTTATCTGAAGGTTTAAGCAAGAGGATTGCAATCCACTGTTGGCATAATTTACAAGACGAAGAAGCCGTTTTATTGCTCGTATCTTTGTTGGTTGGATGGTCCGTACCTCAATTACTTTTGTTAAGAAACGAAGATATTCAGCGAGACAAAAACTATTATTATTTGCGTTCATCATGGAAATTTAATGACCTGAAATTACCTCAGATGTGGAAGTCATTTCACATCAAATCATCAGAATACGGAGTTATTCCACTTCCTTCAGTTCTTGCTCAGCGCTTAATAGAGGTAATAAATTCACCTTCAATTAACGATAACAGAAAAGCCTTAGTCGAAACTTATCTGGGTAATAAATTTGATGTACTAACACGTCGTCCTACTCTAACTGGTATTCGAAGGAATATTGAATGCTGTGCGAAAGCAGTAGGTTTATCCAGAGCTGAACTGGATTTTATTAGCGGTATTGACCAGCACGATTCCATGCAAAGTTTTTACGTATGCTTTAATCAAGCTGATATGCATGTGAAGTTGATCAAATATCAATCTCAACTTTTAGGTGTCGATCCAGACGTTCTGGAAGTGAAGCCTTTTAATGAAAACTTTGGAAGTAAGCGTGCGCTAACTTCAGCAGGGGTGAAGGCTGTTTTCGAAAGTCATCTACAGTGCTTAAGGGATTATTCTCAACTCACCCAACAAGAATTTCACAATAGGTATACATCATATCTGCTTGAATTATTTCATCTTGTTACACTGATGAGACCCGTTAGTAAAGATGTAGTGAAGCGGAATTCTTTCGCTAATGATTTTTCAAGTCTGTTAATCGTCGATAAAGGTGAATCATCTCTTCGTCGCATCCCGGTCCCATTCAGTGTGAGAAAAATCTTTCACGACTATATTGGCTATCTTATGGCTTTGGATAAACGACAACGTTTTGTTTACCCAATGGTTGCGAATGAAATAACTAGAATGGTAGATGGTGATGCTCCCTTCTTTCAATATTGGGATTTGCATAACGACAAAATGGTGAAGGCTGACACCGCAGCTTTTAACAGCTCGCTAATCGACCAATATCCTTTGCACCGAAATTGGCACCGCCATACCATAGCGACGCACCTGGTTATGCGCGGACAATGCCGAGACTCTCTCAAAGCATTCATGGGTCACAACCCTCCTCTTGATCATACTTTCTCTGGATTGTCTTCGCTATCTTTTGGAGCACTTAGGGGGGTTAGCGAAAATATAGAGCTTTTACTTAAGCACTGGGATATTCCTCTATTATCCCCTTTATCGAAGATGGTGGGGGGACCCCATGTATAATTTGAATGATCTGATTTTACAGTTGAACCAATGTCCATCTAAACAACATTCAGAGATAGCTGAAAGGTTTATTAGGGGTTTAATAGTATCTCAGTATGGTGCACAGCTGTTCTTAAAAGCCAGCAAATCAGAACGCAAACAACAATATCATGAATTATTAGATCTGCTGTCCACAGAGTGCGCCGATCTATCGTTTTTGCCCCTTATACAGAATACTTTAGTTCGAATATTGCGGCTGACCTATGAAAATAAAAACCCAACAAGAGAAACCCCTGATTTCTCTCTTAAGATAGAAATAAGTAGCAATCAGGTGGAAGAGGTTTATGAACTTGTTCTCAAAGAGGTCCAGGATATACGCTCACCAACTCCGGAGCGGCGCTTAGAATGGGCATTATTTTTCTGTTTATGTAGCGGCGTATGTTTCCTTGAATTATTTAAAGAATTGTATCGGATTCTTGTCACTGTTGAGCGCCCCGTTGTAAAAATAGGAAATCTCTATGTAATTCCGATCAATTATCAAAAAGATAGCCATTTTTGTAATGTTATTGACGAAGACCAATTGGTTACTCAAAGGCTCTTCTATCTGGATTCGGTTGCTATGGCAGCCATCACTGGCTTTTTTAAGGTGAAAGAGCAATTTTCACCTGAAAATAGTTCGGCAATTAGATCGTTGAGTGAATTATTTGCAAGGATCCCCGCTGCCAAAGACATCTCTAAGCTTGCGCCAAAGACTATGCTGAAGGCTTTTTCTGCGTGGCTCTTTAGGCAGCCAGGTATTGATCTATATATGTGGCAACGTGGATTTGTTGAAGGAACTGTCCAAAGTGCATCTACATCTCTTAATAGCTTAAGTGCTCAAACTGGCCATAAGATTAAGAAGTCTCAGATAAAACATCTTCATGTCAGGGAGATTGCTAAGACCAAATTGAAGACGTCAAAAGTTAGCAGCGCTAAGTCCGATCGTGTCACCAATGATAACTTTCTTAAAACTTTAAGAAAGTTGATTGCTACGTCAAGGAATAGCATCAGCGCATTAAAAATCGAGTTACAAAAATTGCTCGAACAAGATATATCGCAAGCTCAGGAAGTGATGATCATGTGGATGTATAAGAAGTATGAAGATAAAGAGTGGAAGAAAGCTTCATCTGCAGTAAGACATTTGTCGGTGTTAGGACATACATGGCTTTCGCTCACTTTGGACGTGCAGCTTGAAACTCTCAATGATGCGGAAATAACACAATTGTATGAAGATATGCTAGATGATAAGAAGTCTGATGACCAAAAAATTTATGCCTCTTTGTCTAGTATTATAACGTTTATGAGTATGCACCTTGGAACGCCTGTACCTGACAGTTTTGAAGGTGCACACGTAGGTTGTGTTAGAACCGTTGTGATAAACGAATCTCATTTTCAACATCTATTAAGTGACATCGACAAAACCTTTAGTACAGCAACCGAGCATGAGTGTCTTTGCATTAAGATGGCACTAATACTAATGAGACGACTGGGATTGCGACCACATGAACTAGACCTACTTGTATCGGATGTCGATACTGAAGGGCTTGGTGAAGTAATTATTAGACGAAACCTCAAGTCACCATCTTCATGTCGAGTGTTGAAGCTTGAACCATTCTTTGTAATGGATGAATACAAACATTTTTGTAGCTTTATAAATATGCGCAAACATCAAGCTCGTGGGTCAAAGCATCAATCTCTCTTTACACTTGACCCACGTTTTGGTCAGACGATAGATTTTCAAAAGCTCGCTCGCAGTTGCAGTCTTTTACTGTCTGGCTATCTCGGTGAGCCGACACCATTCTACCAATTGAGGCATTCAGCCCTATCTATTATTCAATTGGTACTATTTGGAGATGATGAGCTAATCGAGTTGTTTACACCATTCTCAATTGAACAGGCTAATAAAATCAAAACAATGATGGATATAGGCGACCAACAAGATCGCCTATATCAGCTTTCTTCACATGCTGGACATCTTAACCAAGGGATTTCGTTATCAACGTACTGCCACTTCTCCGACCTCTTACTTTATCAGCAGGTTAGAAAATTAGACCGCAAGTTCCAAAATAATTTTTGGTTTCGGCTATCAGGTGTTAGGCCATCTACGTTCGAAAAGTTTATGCGTAAATCGCCAGCTCAAGTTTTCTCACAATCATATACGCCTTTAGAAGTTGAAACATTCGTTCACGAATGTGCTTATCAAATTAATCGCTTAACCCAAAAACGTCAAGGACTAGACATTATGAAAAACGTTATTCTGACTGACATCAAAGAACCCACCCCGACATTGGCAGATGTAGATACTATTTTACGGACGCATGATGAGGCTCTAAATCTAAGCCGTGTGGAAAAAGAACTGAAAATTAAGATTGTTACAGAAGCTCTGGGGCTGAATGAAATGTGGGGAGCCGATATTCTGCTTACCGCCAAAGTTATTAAGGAGAGGCCGGAATACACGACTACAAAAGGAAAATCTCGCCTTTATCCGAACAATGGCGCGCGGTTGGCTCCATCCAAGCCTAGTTGTGCAGCTGAAGCAGAAGACGTTGAGGTAATTGAGAGAAAGTTGGCCAAAACCAAAGTCCAAGATCGACAGGTGGTTCGACAATCAACAGACATGTTGTTTCAACGAATGACTCATGGGCATAGCGAAATCATATTTAGTTGTCCTCTGGAACTTTCTAAGTTTTTCCATGGAATTAGGGAGCTAATCCCGAATGGGCGTTGGTTTGTAGTTCTGAATCCCAATCGAAATAAAGAGTCAACTGATCAGGTAGACATTTGGACATCACAATCTAACTGGCCAAAGGACACTGAAATCGTAGAAGACAGTTTTGTCTCAGATGAACGTCGGTATCCACACGGGCGTTTGAATTTGCATTTTCAACATCCTCATGCAAACAAAATGACTTTCTCAGTCAGTGAGGTTGGAAAGCATTCTTCCAACGCCCTTAAATACGTGCTGCATTTATATGCGATCCTATTAGGCGCCCAAAAACGTTACCAAAAATTCGAAAAAGTAAACTGCATTTAGGGAAAGATTAAATGCCTCATCGACTATGCCATTTCAGTTCGGGTACCTAATATTTAGTAGAGGTGATGATATCGGCTAGTCTACATTTGGTTAATCAATTGAATAACCAAATGTAGACTCAGTTTAATAATTACTCGAGAATATGAACTTGGCTAAGTTGGAAATGGAACTTTTTAATGGCGTCGGTAGCGCAAACTAGTATTCGTCGTGAAGGATTTATTGGCTATGTCAAAGATACGGTTAATCGACAAGGTCGTAAGCTTTTTTCCACTTTGGAAAGCTCAGTGAATACACCGTTTAAATGTAAAGCAGCGACAATGACACCCATATTGCACTATTACATGTAGTATCTCACTAAACTGACACATCTCAGATGATAGGGTTTGATCTATCCGGACAGACTGCCTTGAGCGATCAACAGACGGTGGGAGGATTCTGCATATTAACATCTCAAGGGATTGTGTCAGGCGAGTCTGCCTGACATTTCCATTATACAGTTGTAATGTATTTCTCTTATGGTTCTAACCTCACCAAAATCTCGCTCTTTTTCAGCTATCATCAGCATAGATGTTGAGGAAGGCACAATTTTTTTAATCACATCGTCTAACGTTGATGCGGCCAATTTCTCGCGCAATCCCAATTCAATGCCAAAGGCCAATACATGGTCCCGTTTCAAATCAGCTAAAATTTTCACGCCTCCCATTTCCTGAGCCAGCTCATGATCGAGATGCTTCCCTATACCTTCATATATTGCTGTACTTAGCAGATCATAATGTGGGGTCATGGTTATGTAGTTTTTGCTAATAAAAAATGACAGGTTCTTTAAATGTGCATCACCATTGCCCACCATGGCATTGAAACAAGCCCAGCGAAATATTTCTAATAGTGTTTTAGCTTTTGTACGCGTTTTATCCACGATATTCACTAAACTTGCGACATTGTTATTGCGGTATTTTGTCAAGTGCGGGTAATTCAAAAGCTGACAGCCATCCACCATATGCAACCTTTGCTGGTGTGGGTGATGTCCTTTTCTGTCAAATCGCTCAATCATATAAGCAGGCTCTGGAAAATAAGCGATATCGACAGGCGGCACATTGAGTCCACATTTATCAGCAAGTTTCATCACAAACCACTCGTTGATGTGTGTTTGGTAATATACATCTGGATCTGAATGACTTGGTTTTAGGATGTGAGTTGAAGGCATGTTGCCACTTGGCTCATATAATTTTCCCTCATGTAACACGACTAACATCTTGTGTTGCGCACCGGCTAATGACATACGTTTCCGCTCACTACGATTTAATGATGTCTTCGGTAGCGATTCAATACGGGTGTTCATTTCTTCATTGGTCAGTGAGTGTATATCACCTTCTGGAATAGGGGTGTCTGGTGGCAGTAATGTGATTGCCCCAGCAGATTCAGCACCAGCTTTCGTTAATAATGCAAACACGTCCTCTACAGGCTCCTTGATATCTTTGGCAAGTAACTCTCGTGCTTTTTCCTCTGGCAACAGGTTGTCAAAGAACCATTGAATGGGGCGAGTAGATGAGCCGTCTGTTTGCTTATCTTCTACCAAGGGAATACTGGGAGATATCGGAAAGCTTTCTGGTGCAGCTAACCAATTAGGCTCATACACAAAGGACCAGATGTTATTATCTTCTGATAACTCGCCAACTAGGCTTTTGTCGATAAACACATTCAAAATACGACGCATTACAGCTTATCCTGTGATAATGAGTTCAATTTGGTTTCTTTCCATTGCCGTTAACATTTCTGTTTGCATAGGAATATCAAGTGTCACAGTGATCCCAAGAGCATCGAGGACATTCAATACACGCCCTATCTCAACGGTTGGTTTTCCGTTTTCAAATTCACTGGTGAACGTGGTGCCATTTCCACTTAATGAAGCTGAAGTGGCTTGGTCAAGCCCTTGATGCTTCCTCACTAGCTTGGCAATCTGCCCTATTTGCTTAGTATCAGTAATTGTAACCTGCATTCTGACCTCATAGTATATGCGTTCGCGGTAATTGTAGCTTATTTATGGTAGATATAACATAAATATATGCGAACGCATAAATAATTCGTTTGAAGCTAAAAATACTTATTTATATATGCGAACGCATAAATAATGCGTTTGAAGCTAGAAATACTTATTTATATATGCGAACGCGTATAGAAAACAATAGAGAACAAGTTGTCGATGAACAATAAAGTTGGCAACTTTGGATGGCTCCGATGAGCAATTTATAGACATAGCCGAACATCATCTTCAAGGGTAAGTTTACGGCCATTGCGGTCATACGAGCATGAAGATATCAAATGAGCATTTTGTGCCATTTGTGATCGTTAACTGAGTGGTTCACCAACGGCTGTTTTTTGGCACATTGATGTCATACGAAATTGTCGTGATTGAAGCACCTTAAAATACAAGTGTAATTCAACTTAACAAACCTGCCGGACATGAATCATGGGCATCACTATCAACTCAATTTGACTTACAACAGCCAGACAATGTCGTTGGTACGTTATCGCGTTCATCGGATATAAATGGGAGTCATGTAATGATTAGTGTTTAAATGGAAAGATAGCCTTGTTCAACTACTTCGTTCACAGTTTGATGAGCTTTATTGATGAATTCCAAGTTTACATTCATTCTATTTTCGATTGTTTCTAATTCTGAATTTAGGAATATTATGCCCTGTTCGTAACTGTTTTCTGTTGGCTCTACAGAATGTAATGGGTGTTTTTCTCTATTTTCTAGATATGCTTTAGCCAAATGTAAAATTGGCTTAATCATTGGAACACTCGCTACCATCTCTACCAATTCCCCCATGAGGTTTAAAGGAGTTATTGCTTCGTTCAGCCGTGTTTGGGCCTCGATCAACATATGCTTAGTTCTGGTCATTAGGTCACTATTTTCAACTTCTTGTATGTGTAACTCGATAAATTGTACAAGCAAATTTTCATGCACACTGGACAGAATTTCAGATTCATTCAAGACCTCAATTGTAATGCCAAAAAGTGCTTTACCACGTAACAATGCCTTTTTGGACTGATTTTTAGTAGTAACTTTTTCAATTGCTTTTTTATTGAGGTAATTTTCCAACGCCCCATTAACAGCCTTAGTGTTAGCATTTATGTCATTAATAGTGCTTTGGTGGTATGACAACAGGATATTTTGGCGCGTTAACGATAAAAGTTGACTGATTGTTGATGCGTTACTTAATAACCGAAATGAGGTCATTTGATTCACATACCTAACCTTGTTTAATAACTCGCGGAAAGGTCGTGCAAGCGAGGCTCTTGACTCTGAATCCAATGCGTTTTTAAGGCTCTGTTCAAGAATGTCTGTAAGACGCTTAGAATTTCGAGCGTATTCGTCGAATCTTACGTTGTATCGCTTGATCCTTGCATCTTCACTTGCGAAAATTGTTTTTACATCAATCTCACCAAAACGCGCTTCAAATTCTTCAACTGAATTAATCATAAAACTTAAATATCCATTTTGAGTTTACACCCATTCAGATTAGTTTTAATCCGCCTTAAAGCAAGGAAAGCAAGACTAAATCAGTTATCACAAATGCATTGACTGTGTTGGTTGATATCACTTTACCTTATGAAGTCGAAGTAACGTAAAAAATGTTATTGATAAGCATACTCAACCGAGTTGATACAAGAAGCCTTGAGGTTGACAGCACCCCAAGTAAAGTTCGCTTTATGTGCTTTTATATCCAAAATATATAATTATAAAAGCCGCATATAATTAGAAATAATGCAACAACGAGTGACGCTATCTCAGATGATAGGTTGTCCCCTAAATCAATAAATAACAGTACGTTCCGCATGAGTTATCAATCAATTACTCTGACTACAAGCCTTAACCATTCTGTCAACGATACGCTGTTCAGATGGGATAAATGCCAATGCATACTTAGTCATCACGCGGTTAAAACGTTCTATATATTCACATCGGTATGGGTGGTTAGGTGGAATCCACTCATCAAGTCCTTTAGCCCCTTTTCGACGGTTCAAAGACGCTTGAACGAGTATGAGGTTTTCGACGTCATTGGCAAATAAGGCCTTCCGCTGTCTACTCCATTTATCTCCTCCATGAGCAAATTTTAGCGGGACGATGTGGTCGAGATCTAACTCTTTGGACACACTATAAGTGCCACCCGAGTATGGGTCATACCACTGCCCTAAAAGCACATTGCACTGCTTCTCTGATTTAAAAGAGACAGGTTTTGTTGATGTCTCAATGAGCAATTCATTTCTCGTATTCTGACAGTCTTTATCGCTGTCTAACCAGTGCGGCCAATCGCTTCTGTCATAAAGCTCTACAAAGCTTCTATTTTTATCAATAGCTTCCTTCGTCGCCTTATCTATTGCGTTAGTTTTTGATTTTGGTAGACGACCTCCACTATTTATACACGCGGCGACAGAATCGAACGCCACGAATTTTTTCGTGCGATGATAAGATGAACTCGTGATCTTCCCCTAACTTTGTAGACACTTTTTACTTAGAAACAGAAGTAAGGTAAAAAGTGTTATGAATAAAAAATATCCCGATGAATTT
>TARA_R110001632_G_scaffold19823_13_pt1 | contig 11784 bp, 13 predicted proteins | sample TARA_R110001632 | Tara Oceans TARA_R110001632 (sample SAMEA4398266) | marine metagenome | biome: Polar Biome; feature: [SRF] surface water layer (ENVO:00010504); material: water (ENVO:00002006), including particulate matter (ENVO:01000060) such as... | depth 5 m
GTCTATATTAAAATTTTGAAATGTTAGTAGTCCGCTCTCGTCGAGAACACCTAATTCATCTGAAAAAGAATTAGCCCAAACAGCTTCGTTAGTTAAACCCATAAAACTTCCGTTATTAGAGTCTGTATCGACAATGATGGGCATAAATATATCAACATCTTCGTGAGCTTCTCTATACTCAACAACGTTTTTAAACCACTTGTTTGAGTATTCATCGTCAAATTCTAAAAAACTAAACCATTTACTTTTTACTTGACTTATTCCGTAATTAATTTGAGTTTGGAATCCAGCTCCATCTGGATTGCTGACAATTCTTACGATATCTTTAACTCCACCAAAGTCAAACGTTTTCATAGTTTCTTCTACTTTAGAGCCGCTTGGGACTACGATTAATAGTTCTTCTGGTTTTGATTCTTGATTAGCAACACTTTCAATTGCTGACTTAAAAAGTGTAACCTCTTTTTCATTATTTAATTCATGAATAGGTAAAACTACACTTATATCTGTTTTTATTTTTTTATTCTTGTCCATATAAATTATTTTTGATTTTCTAATACTTTAATAGTGTTATTTAATTCATCTTTTCTGTTTTGAATGAATGACGAATACACTTCTTCTAAAATTACCTTTTGATTATTAGGTGTGTATTTACCCTTACTTTCATTAATACCGTCTAATAAATCCTGTGGTACAGAATCTTCAAGCCAAACTTTTAAGTATGTTGCGATTAATTCAGGTATATTTAAATGTGTGTTTGTCCATACACCATTGTTCTTGATTTTACCATTATCAAATTCATCAATTTCTTCCATCCATTCTGGAACCATATTTGGTATTTTACCGATTATAGGTGTGTTACACTCCATGGCTTCTAGTGGGAATGTCCCAAACCCAGATGAATCATCTATCCATACACCTAGACAAGATTTACCTAAGTCTTCAGCAAAATCTTTTCTACTCAAACCTTTTAATTCTTTAAAAGTAATCCATTTATAAAGTGGATATTGTAGATAGAACATTTTAGCTATTTTAGCTGCGGTACCTTGTTCTCTTGCTGATATAGTAACCACTGGAATTTTTGGCTTGTCTGATGGTTTAAAGTATTCTGGAATACTAACTGGAATCACTTTGTTTCTAGTTGAAGGGAATAGTGAACTTACGTAGTCTGCTTGTTTTTGACTTGTTGTTATAACGTCGTTAAACCCATAATCAGACCATCTCCTTCCAAGAGGTAGTAGTTCAAGTAAGTAGTCGTAGTTTTGAGATAAGACAATTTTTTTACATGGAAAATTCTTAGCTTGGTCCATAACATTTGAAAAAATCTCTGGAACAATTAAAAAGTCTTCAGCTTTAATTTGAATCCCCTGATTTTCAATTGAGACATGAGGTAGTTTTGCGTATTCCTCACCTAGCCAGTCTGACACCCCCATACCTTCTGCATCACCTCTTAACTTGTAATCGTTTTTTTCATGTAAAATGTATGCCGTATAACCTAGTTCAGTTAATAGCTTAACGTGTTCATATATGTTGGCGATACCAGCAGAAGGATTGCCTTTAGTGTCTAGGGTAAAAAAATATAACCCAAAATCTTTATTATCTAACTTTGTTAAAATCCCTTCAACAAGTTCTTTTTCTACTTTTTCTTTTTCTTCCATGTTTAATTTAATTTAATATTTATTATTTTCTTTCGTTTATTATTCCGTGACCAATTAGTGTATTAAAGCTTAGTTTAAATGGTAGAGGTAAGTCACCTAACGCTCTATCAATACCTAGTTCATCATCAATTTCATCTAATGTTGTTAATATGATTTCGATAAGTGTTCTTACCGTTTCATATTTAGCCATGTTTATTTCTCTAGGGCGTTCAGTTTCTCTTTTAATTATTTCAGTACTTATTATTTCACCGTCACTATCAACAACTGTCTTTGTTTCAGTTTCTATAATAGTTTTACCCTTATTTGTTTTACTTATTATTACCTTGTCAAGGTTGTCAAGGTCTATGTAGTACTCTACTCCTCCGATTTCAATCATATTATTTTTCAATATTTTCGTAATTTGTTATTTTTGTATTTAAAATTTTATCTCTTAAACTTTCATAACGAATAAACGGTAATATTGAATCTAATTCAAAATCAGCTGAAGACCCACTATTGTATGGAGCTTTTATTTTAACTGATAATTTATCGTCTGGTTTAGTGTCTAAGACTTTTGGGTCTGCTGTGACTAGAATGTCAATACCCTCCCAGCATTTTTCGTAGTCTTGTACGAACCTTATAGTTTCTGCCCTACACGATAGTTTAGATAAAAAGAATAAGGTTGCTGGAATACTACTATGTACCTCTCTTGAGACAATTTCTACTGAGTGTTCTTCTTCATCTTTAATATCGATTAAGAAATTGTTGAACTTACTCATTAAGTTATTTAGTTTTTGGTCTGCGTGACCAAATATTTCTAATGAAGCTTCTTCATATAGAAACTTGTTCATACTGTCTAAAGAATTAAACTCTACAAACTCGCTAAAGTTCTTAGATGTTATATCATCTATTTTTAACTCCGTTTCAGCATTATAATATTTTTCGTATGTATATAAAAATTGTGTTAACGTATCTCTTAATACTTCGTCTAATGTAATACCTATCCTCATAATAACAATTATAAGTCAGATATCTAATAAAGTAAACTATATTTTAAATAAAAATGTTAATTAACTAACATTTATACCTTGATTTTCAAGGTCATCATATTTATCTTCAATAACGTTAATTATTTCGGCTCTAGACTGGTCTTCTGGTCCCATTTTAATAAACTCTATTCCTTTAATGTTTTCAAAATGTTTTACCATTAAGTTTAACCCAGAAGTCTGACCGTTTGAACTATCTTTTTGTCTAGTGTCACCAAGTATAATTAATTTACAGTTCTTTCCGATTCGAGATAAGACAGTCCTTAGTATTGAGTTGTTTATATTTTGAGCTTCGTCTAGAATTATAATACAATCACTTAAACCAATACCTCTTATATATGCTAACGGTAGGAATTCAATAAGCTGACTTTCTCTTGCTACGCCGTATGCAACCTTATCTACAATTTGTGTAAAGTTAAAGTCGTAAGAAAACATAAACGGAGCTACTTTTTCTTCCATAGTACCCTTTAAAAAACCTATATCTTCAGATTTGTTATCAAGAGTTTTAACTGATTTAAGTAAGTATATTTTATTATAACTTTCACCTACCTTATGAGCTGATTTAAATTGTTTCAACATACCTTGTATAGCTGAAAATGTCTTACCAGTACCCGCTTGTCCGTGTACTACAGTAATAATCGTATCTTTATTACATATAGATTTTATAATCTTTTTTTGATTTTCTGATTTACAAGTAAAATCTCTTACACTGTAAGAGTTTATAAAGTCGTTAATAGGGTTTCTGTTCATCTTTTTTTTATTTTTAGGGGTTCTATCTATGTATTCCTGAATCTCTTCGTAATCCTCGTTTGTTACGTTTTTTGTTTTAATTTTCATTCAGTTTTTTTTTCTTTCTTTATTCTCGTATTTCTTATCTAATTCAATCTCTCTATACTCTTCTAATAAATACCTTCCGTCTACGGTAACGTCACATTTAAATTTAATTACGTAGAATCCGTCGAATAAAATTATCTTATCAAATGATACTACATCGTATTCATATTCATAAAAGTCTTTACTACCCATGGTTTTATATGTTACGAAATTAACTTTATCGATATCTAAAATAGTAGTAGACCTTGGGTTTTTAATCGCTCTTTTTAATTCCGAAACTAATAAACTCGTTTTTTTATCATATTTATCAGGGTAAATACTTATATAAAACTCTAATAGTTTTGTTTTTTTATTTATAGACCTTACATTTAATTTTTTAGAAAAATTTTCTATCTCAAATTTTGGTTTAAATTCTCTTGTAACTTTAACTGGTCTTTCTGATTTAATAAACGAATTATAATCATTATTATTTATTTCACCTAATGTTGTACCTGTTTCGTAATTTGAATCAGTGTGTTTTCCACTAGTGTTAGTTTTAGTTATTATTTCTTCATCAGTATATCCTGTTATATTTCCGTTTAACCCAGCCTCTGTTTTACCCATAACTATAGGTGTATTGTTTTGAATCATTTCTAGCGGATAATCGTCTTCGGTGTCTAGTTTTATTTTCTCTAGTTTTCTCCTATCAGCACTTTTACTAGTTTTAACTGTTTCGGTAATTGGTAATCCGTTATCATCATAGCCAACTATTTTAGTAGCTAACCCTTCTGAACTTTGTAACATTTTGTACATCCTCCATCTAAGGTCTTTAACTTCTTGTGTTACCTCACCATTTACTAGAGCGTATTCCAGTGTACCTTTTTTATAACTTTGCTCCTCACGTTCCCCTATGTCGAATGTTAAACCATTCTGACTCAACGTGTTTTTTTCCACGCTAGACATAGCTAAAGAAAATGCTGCTAAATTTTTTTTAAACCATTTTACCATTACTTTCTAATATTAGGGTAGTTATCTTCAAACCATCTAACAGTTTCTTTTATACCAATCTCAATTGGTGTAAATTTGTAATCTGGTAAATATTTCTTAATTTTTTTATTATCACTTGGTTTTCTTAATTGACCATCTGGTTTATCTGAAAGCCATTTAACCTTACCTTTGTAGTTCATTTCGTTTACTATTATCTCTACTAAATCTTTTATTGAGATTTCTTCTGAGGTAGATAATATAATAGGCTCGTCTTCATTGTAGTTTTCTAAAACCCATTTAGTTAATTCGGCAACGTCTTTATTGAATATAAATTCTCTAAGCGGGTTGCCACTACCCCATACTTCAAAGTCTGAATTAGTTTCTCTAGCTATAAAACATTTATGTATTAGACTTGGAACTACGTGACCGTTTATAATGTCAAAGTTATCATTTGGTCCATATATATTTGTCGGTATTACAGATTTATAATTTAAACCGTATTGTTCTCTATAAGCTTTTATTTGAATATCTGCCATTCTCTTTGAGTAAGCGTAAGCGTCATTACTGGAATGAGGTGGACCTGAGTGAATTTTACTTTCAGTTAGTGGATATTCTATATTATCTGGAAACACGCAAGTAGATAGAAATACGACTAGGTTTTTTACTCCAGATATTCTACATGATTCTATTACGTTAGTGTTCATCATTATGTTTTGATAAAAAAACTCACCTTTTTGACTCATGTTTCCACCTAAGCCACCAACTTTAGCTGCGGTGTGTATTACGGCGTCCCAGTCTCTTTTTATAATATGGTAAGCTTCTTTTTGATTTATTAAATCGTAATCTTTTGAATTTATTTTATGATATTCATCACCTTTAAATTGTGACCCGACAAGACCGCTTCCACCAGTAACTAAAATTCTACCCATCAGATTAATTCTTTTTAACTGTATAATATTCTAACCAATATTCAATCATTTCGTCAAGCATTCTTTCGAATGTATATTTAGGTTTCCAGCCTACTTTATGTCTAAGTTTGGTTGAATCACCTTTTAAATCTTTTAACTCTTCTGGTCTTAAGAATTTTGAATCAACTTTTATATAATCATCACAGTTTAAATCTAAAGCTTGGAATGTGTATTCACATAAATCCTTAACGGAATGTGATATACCCGTTGAACATACATAATCATCTGGTGTATCGGTTTGTAACATCAACCACATTGCTTCACAGTAATCCTTAGCGTGTCCCCAGTCTCTAGTAGCTTCTAAGTTACCTAAATGTAATTCGTTCTGTAGACCTAGTTTAATCTTAACTGCAGCTTTAACTACTTTGTTAGTAACGAAGTTTGTTCCTCTCCTTGGAGATTCATGATTAAATAATATTCCGTTCCATATTTTCATATTATATGAATTACGGTAATTATTACAAATATTATAAGAGAATACTTTAGCGCAACCGTAAGGTGATACTGGAGTCATGGGTGTTGTTTCCCTTTGGTATCCGTCACCGTCTATGTTGTTACCGAACATTTCTGAAGATGACGCTTGGTATACTTTTGAATTTGGTGAAGTCATTCTAATCGCTTCTAGTAGGTTTAATGTCCCTAAACCTGTTACGTTAGTTGTGTATATTGGTTGGTCAAAGCTAACCCTAACATGTGATTGAGCAGCTAGATTGTATATTTCATCTGGTTGTAATTTACTTAACACTCTAATTAGTGATGCCATATCGGTTAAGTCAGCGTATTCTAGATTTATTAATCTTTTTTGCCGTAGGTGTTCAATTCTACTAGTTTGTGTTTCTGCCACTGAGTTTCTTTTTACAGTTCCCCATACTTCATAACCTTTAGTTAAAAGAAATTCTGCAAGATATGAGCCGTCTTGTCCGTTAATACCAGTAATTAAAGCTTTTTTCGCCATGTGTTTATTTTGTGTTAATTTAATAGTTTTTATGTTAAAGTAAATATTTAAGAATACTTATAAGGTTAACCTTGGTTAGCAAATATAACCTTATATTATTTAATCTGCTAATAAAAGTTTATAAATTATTATCAAAATTTTTACTTATCCTGTAACTATCTTCATTAAAATGTTCTGTAGAAATTTCAAAAACTGTAGCGTCTTTTGTTAACGCTTTTAATTGGTGTGCTTGGCCTGGTAAAATATGTATAATATCACCTTCTGTAAGATTTATTTTATGTTTATCACCTTTTTCTAAGTCAACATAAATAAATTCAAAATTACCTTTAGATATGTACCAACTTTCCTCTTTAATCATATGGTAGTGTAAGCTAAAGTTAGCGTTTTTATTAAACACTAATAATTTACCACAGTAGGTGGATTCATTATGAATCCATAATTCATAACCCCATTCCTTTTGTATAGTCTTTGGGTTTTTAACTAACCTAGGGTATTTATTGTTCATTATTACCTTCTTTAACTTTTTCGTTAACCCATTTAAATGTTTTTTCCATTCCCATTCTTAATGGTTGTGACACTTCCCACTCCATTTTTTCTTTATATAGACTATTGTCAGACCTTCTACCTCTAACACCTATTGGGCATTTATGACCGTATTTAGCTTTAAAATCTTCACCGTATAAGTTTTTAATGTTTATATTTTTACCAGAAATGTCTATAGCCATTTTAGCAAAATCATTAATTGAAATCATTTCTTCAGAACCGATATTAACTGGACCTAAGAAGTCAGACTTCATGAACTTTTCAACCGCTTCAAGACATTCGTCAATATAGAGAAATGACCTAGTTTGCTTACCATCACCCCAAACCTCTATAGAGTTACCTTCAGGAGTTTCGGCGGCTTTTCTACACATGGCAGCTGGTGCCTTTTCTTTTCCATTATTCCAAGAACCTTGCGGTCCAAAAATATTATGAAATCTAGCTATTCTTACATCTAACCCATAGTTCCTATTAAAAGACATAAAAACTCTCTCGCTAAATAGTTTTTCCCATCCGTATTCTGAATCTGGGTTAGCTGGGTAAGCTGATGATTCTGAACAATTCGGGTTGTTTGGGTCTAGTTGATTTCGTTCTGGGTACATACACGCGGATGATGAGTAAAATACTTTCTTAACACTCTTTAATACACATTCATTCACAACATTTAAATTTATCAAAGCTGAACCGTGCATTACATTTGCGTCGTTTTCACCAGTAAATATATAGCCAGCACCACCCATATCTGCAGCTAACTGATAAACCTCGTCTACATTATCATCTATTACTAATGACACTACTTTTGGGTCTCTTAAATCTCCAACTATAAATTCATGACAAATTTCATCATGAGGAAGATATTCGTGTTTATTTATATCGCAAATTCTAACATGTGAACCTTCTTTCTTCAATTTCTTACCTAGATGACCGCCGATGAAGCCTCCACCTCCTAATATAATTACTTTTTTCATGTTTATTTATTTAAAATTTTTATATTTATCCTTATATTTAATATTTTTATAATGTGATATTACACTCTCTTTATTCATGTCACGTATGTTTAAATATAATTGGTTGTTATTATTAAAATATACGTTATCGTTATTACTATTTTGAGTTCTTGAATGTTCAAAATGAAATACTAAGTTTCCTACTCTACCTACCTTATAATCAATTTTATGAAATCTTTCGTACCTTTCGCTATCCTCTGGTCCGTAGGCTATAAAGTTTTCATTTTCACCACCACATTCTATATATTTTTTAGTATTTAAAAACATACAATGACCACATTTTGTTGTCCATAAATCATAAGACTTTATTAGGTTTAGGTCAAATGTTTTATTAAATATGTCTCTATTAAAATCTTTCATTATTCTTACTTGCCCGTTTATACTTTCTTCATATGGGTATACAACATCGTAAGTCTCGTCTAATATTCTATCTTGTGCTTCAACATAAGACTCTACTGGTAGTAGTACATCTATATCGTAGTTAACAACTACTGGAGTGTTGGTAATGTCTAACATCTCATTTAATTGTCTAGTTCTGTGATATTGACCAGAAAACTTTTCAGTGATATGTTTTATTTTTAAATTATTTAGAGTTGAAATAAAGTCTAACTTAGTTGTTTTGGTAATTAGTTCGTGTATTATTATATTAGTTTCAAAATGGTGATTTAGAAATCCTAGTACACTTACCGCATTGTTGTACCTGTCTTGAGATTCAATCATTAAAGGTATAATAAAAGTTGTGTTTTTTAAATCAATCATTATATTTTATTTATAAGTTATATACTGCACCATGTTGATAAGTAAAGCCTTTTACTGGTATAATTTTACTTGGCTCACAAAAAAGTGTCACTCCCATGTATTTAATTGGTGCGTCACCCCACCTTCTAATATAAATGTAACCGCTTTCATCTATGGCATTATAAAAATCCCAGTATTGGGATTCTAAAAACCAACTAACCTTTCCTAATTCAAAATTTGTGTAAAACATCTTACCCTCTGGGATTGAATCTACATCGACGTATATTGTTGGGTCTTTTTTATTTAAATATTCTTTTGTGAAGTTATTAAAACCAGAAATAACTTTCTCAGTATCAATTTGAACGGCTGGAGCACAATAACCGTAATTTAAGTCATTATTTCTAGCAAACTCAAATATATCATAATTTAAAGGTGTTAAGATATACGAATCAGTGTCCAACCTAAGATAGTATTTGTAGGTTTGTAAAACTTCTTGCTTATGGAATTCTCCAGAGAAAAATCTACACATATTTCTATAACCGATTGTAAATCCTGGGTGTCCCCAAGCAATTGGTCCATTACCATGTGTTGGGTGTGGAAAGAATTCTGGTATTTGCGATGCAATGTCTTCAGCGTATTCTGGTGACCCCATGACTATTTCATGAAACTGTAAATCAATATTAGTTTGAATACCATTTCTCAAATCACCTAAATCAGATTCGTGAAATATTATTACATCACAATTCTTAGTAAATCTTAATAAATTATTCTCTAATAAATTTAAAGACTTATTAAGCATTTCGATATCGTCTTGACTAGACCTTAATAAATAAACTACACAATCTTTATTCATAATTATATTTTTATCCATTCATCATAACAAAGCATATTTGGTGGGTGACCAAAATTACTAGGTACAACTGTTTTATTATTTGGTTGTTTTTTATTTAAATATGCACCCCAAAAACTAAATGTTGAGATATTTACAATGTTACTCTCACACATTGCTATCATAAAAAGTGATACAAATTGGTCTTCATCTATTAAATGAAATTCTTTATTTGGGTATTGACCCATTAGACTATGTAATGTCCCTTTACAATGTTTAATACTATCAGTAAATACCAATATATTTTTGTTCTCAATTTCCGCTAAGGCTTTAACATAATAATCTCCTTTCAATGGCATATCATGCACGTCTCCTTTTGAATTCCAAGTTCTAATATGAAGTGAACATGAATCCATAAGTAAGTGACCATGTTTTTTAGTTATATAAGATACCATTTGTTCTGACGGTTCAAATTTATCAATAATGACATCTCTATACTTATGAAGTATTTGGAAATCGAACATATCATTAATTACAAACTTTGTATCGAAATCAGCAGTTTCTGTTTCTGTGAAAGTTACATTTTTAAATGCGTTGTTAAAATTCTCCCACGACCCACCATGACCACCAAGAATTATGTCTGAATTGTTACATACTGGTAATAATGAACAATCCCAGGTTTTAAATTCTGGTTCACTTAACCCATTAACTTCTGCAAATACTAGCGGTTCAATTATTTGAAATAGGTTATTCCCTAAACCACCGTGAAGACTTGTTGTTACCACTCCGTCATCCTTAACGCTATATTTAGTTTCAATAACTGAACCATTTACATTAATAAAAGTGTTGGCGTCTCTTTGTACGTCTCCATTATCAAAATAATCCTTACTATTTACAACCTTTATTATGTTAGGAAATAAATTCTGTAACCTTTCTACTTCCGAATAATATTCATCATAATATTTCTCAATAGATTCCCTATTACCCATACCGCTATAATCGTCAAAAAAATTTAAGTTGTATCTTGAATATTTCGACCTATCTTTGATAAGTGGATTTCTAAATCCCCAGTGAATCATAAGTGATTCTACTGTCTTTTCTTTATCCCCTTTTAAACAAAGCGCTCTAACATTTGGTTTATTTGTTATGATATCTTCTAAATTTTTCAAATAAAACGAACCAATAAGTATTCCATTGGGGTTATTTAATTTTTCATCAATAAATTTACCGTAATCAATCTCAAATGAGTTCTGCATCTTTCTCGGCATAATCTTAAATGATGTTCCCTGACCTAATGTATTTAATAAGGTGTTTATTCTTTGAAACCCGCAACCACCAGTACCTATTATTATCCTCATAGTGTATGATTTATTCCTCTTATTTCATATTCCCAATGTGTGGTCATGTCAAAAATTGGTTTATTGTTAGCATCAATTCTTTGTCCAACGAAAATACCATAATCTATATTGTCATGTTTTGGGAAATTTCTATTATCTTTATTTACATATAAATTACTATGTCTTTGGTTTCGTACACTAACAACATAGTTGACTAAACCACACCCATAAGCTTCGTGAGGTTGAACTGTATCACCTTCTAAGAACTTAGGTTCTCCAGTTGGTGTGTTATGTGTCCAGTAGTCATGACATAGATGGTCGTGTTTTATTAATGGCCATAATACATTTGTTAATACTATTTGGTCATCCTCTCTACTGTTAGGATTACTTGGTGTTAGGTTTGGTACCTCATATTTAGTTTTGAATATATTATTATTAATACCAAACATACCAGCCATAATTTCATAGACATGGTTGTGTGCGTCTCTAATTAAATGTGCTGGTTTACCACTAACAATCCATTCATCCACACACACCTTCTCTCTATGTGTAATTCTAGAATCACAATCCCTACTTATCCATATAGATACATCGTCTTCGTTTAGTGGTTTAAAACGCCAAAATAACCCATCATATGTGTTGTTCCTGTCACACTTGATTGTGATGGCACCATGTACTAAAAGTTCATCTATTATTTCGGTTGGTACATCATCACTGTAATAAATTCTACATTCCCAACCTTCATAAATCTCAGAACATAGTTTTGCATTCTCAATTGCACCCTTGCAATATAAGTCAGCATCACCAAATAAACTAAAACTTACTACCCTTTTCATTATTCACAATTATATACCCCATACACACATTTAGCACCATGGAAACCAGGTTCACCAATCGATGTGTACGTTTTGACACAATCACCAAAATAAC
>TARA_R110001632_G_scaffold232467_1_pt1 | contig 11768 bp, 10 predicted proteins | sample TARA_R110001632 | Tara Oceans TARA_R110001632 (sample SAMEA4398266) | marine metagenome | biome: Polar Biome; feature: [SRF] surface water layer (ENVO:00010504); material: water (ENVO:00002006), including particulate matter (ENVO:01000060) such as... | depth 5 m
AGTTGGTGCTGATGTCAATAATGTAAGAGTAGGAATAGGATCTGATAAAAGAATAGGATATGGTTTTATATATCCTGGATCAGGGTATGGAGGTTCTTGTTTTCCTAAAGACGTAAAAGCTTTAAAGAAAATAGCACAAGAACACAATTATGATGCTGAATTAATATCAGCTGTAGAAAATGTAAATGATCGACAGAAATTTGTCATTTCTACGAAAGTGATTGAACGGTTTGGAGAAGATTTATCTGGAAAAACATTTGGAATTTGGGGATTGGCATTTAAACCAGGAACGGATGATATGAGAGAAGCTCCAGCTATATATGTAATCAAAGAATTGGTGAAAAGAGGTGCTAAAGTTATTGCTTACGATCCTAAAGCAATGGAGGAAGCAAAGCATTTCTACTTAAAAGATGTTCAACATGTTTCTTATGTGGATTCAAAATATAAAGTTTTAAAGAATGCTGAAGCTCTTATCTTATTAACTGAATGGAAAGAGTTTAGATCTCCAGATTTCGAGGAAATAAAATCACAGTTAAAACAACCTGTGGTTTTTGATGGAAGAAATCAGTATAATGCGTTTAATTTGGAAGAAAAAGGATTTGAATATTATCAGATAGGAAAAAAATAGTAGTTACTGGTAATGATAATTTTATTATAACTCATTTGTGTGAAAAGCATTTAAGTCTTGGTTTTTACGTTGATTAAGCAATAGAGGTTTAACTAACGAACCTACCAAAGAAAGTTAAAATCGAAAATAGGATTTCTAATATTGGTACAAAGAATATTATAGAAAAGGTTAAAAAGAAAAGAGTAATGAAAATTTTAATAACTGGAGGAGCTGGCTTTATTGGATCTCATGTTGTGAGAAGATTTGTGAACAAATATTCTAATTATGTAATTTATAACTTAGATGCTTTAACCTATGCTGGAAATTTAGAGAATATAAAAGATATTGAAGAATTTGATAATTATCATTTTATCAAAGGAGATATAACAGATGAAGACTTTATAAATAATTTATTTAAAACTCATCGCTTTGATAGTGTAATTCATCTTGCTGCTGAATCTCATGTAGATAGATCAATTACAGATCCTTTGGCATTTGCTAAGACAAATATTTTAGGGACTATGATTTTGCTAAATGCATTTAAAAATATTTGGCAAAATAATTGGGATGAAAAACGTTTTTATCATATTAGTACAGATGAAGTTTATGGATCTTTAGGTCAAACAGGTTTGTTTACTGAGAAAACTCCGTACGATCCTAATTCTCCTTATTCAGCTAGTAAAGCTAGCTCGGATCATTTTGTAAGATCTTATGGAGAAACATATGATTTACCATATGTAATTAGTAATTGCTCAAATAATTACGGGGCTAATCAGTTTCCTGAGAAGTTAGTACCTCTGTTCATTAATAATATTATTAATAACAAACCTTTACCTGTATATGGTAATGGAAAATATACACGTGATTGGCTTTTTGTGCTTGATCATGCTATTGCTATTGATCTTGTTTTTCATAAAGGAAGAAATAAAGAGACTTATAATATTGGTGGGTTCAATGAATGGCAAAACATTGACTTGATTAAATTGTTATGTCAACAAATGGATCTTAAGTTAGGGCGAAAGGAAGGGGCTAGTTTAGAGTTAATTACTTATGTCAAAGATAGACCTGGTCATGATTTGAGATATGCTATTGACGCTTCAAAAATACATGAAGAATTGGGATGGAAACCATCAGTTACTTTTGAAGAAGGCTTATCTAAAACAATAGATTGGTATTTAGAGAACGAAGAATGGATGCAAAGGATTGTAAATGGAGAATATGAAAAATACTATGATAAGCAATACAAAAATATATGAAAGGAATCATTCTAGCTGGAGGATCTGGAACTAGGCTTTATCCACTTACCAAGGCAACATCGAAACAATTATTGCCTATTAATGATAAACCAATGGTTTATTATCCTTTATCTGTATTAATGCTTGCAGGCATTAGAGAGGTGCTTATAATTTCTACGCCAGATGATTTACCGAGTTTTAGAAAATTATTGGGAACGGGAGAAGATTTAGGAATGAATTTTTCATATAAAGTGCAACCATCACCAGATGGACTAGCTCAAGCTTTTATTTTAGGAGAAGAATTTATAGGTTCTGACGATGTTTGTTTAGTGTTGGGAGATAATATCTTTTATGGTCATGGCTTTACTGATTTGTTAACTTCTTCATTAAAAAATGTAGAAGAAGAAAAAAACGCAACTGTTTTTGGCTATTATGTGCAAGATCCTGAACGGTATGGTGTCGTTGATTTTGATAAAGACGGAAAAGCATTAAGTATTGAAGAAAAACCGGAAAAACCAAAAAGTAATTATGCTGTTGTAGGCTTGTATTTTTATCCAAATAGTGTTGTTGAAATTGCAAAAGAAGTAAAACCAAGCCATAGAGGTGAGTTAGAAATAACATCTATTAATCAAGCTTTTTTGAAAAACAATAATTTAAAAGTGGAGTTAATGGGAAGAGGTTATGCTTGGCTTGACACAGGCACACATGAGTCGCTATTAGAAGCGTCAAATTACATTCAAGCAATTGAAAACAGACAAGGTTTGAAGGTGGCTTGTATTGAAGAAATAGCATATGAAATGGGATATATATCAAAGGAGCAATTGTTATTATTAGCAAAGCCTCTTCTTAAAAACGCGTACGGACAATATCTTATTAATAGAGTAAAAGATTAAATATGAACTTTGTTAAAACTAAAATTCCTGATGTAATTATTTGTCAACCAATAGTCTTTGGTGATGAAAGAGGTTATTTTTCAGAAACATTTAGACAAGATAAGTTAGAAGATTTTATAGGTCATAAAATAGATTTCTGTCAAGACAACGAATCTAAATCAGGTTATGGGGTTTTAAGAGGCTTACACTATCAATTACCTCCTTTTTCTCAGACAAAACTGGTGCGAGTAATTGAAGGGGAAGTCTTAGATATTGCCGTAGATATTCGTTTAGGGTCTCCTACTTTTGGTAAACATGTGGCAATTGAATTAACAGGAGAAAACAGAAAGCAATTGTTAATTCCTAGAGGTTTCGCTCATGGCTTTGTTGTTTTGAGTAAAGAAGCTATTTTTTCATATAAAGTTGATAATTACTATAATGTTGATTCAGATAGAGGAATTGCTTATGACGACAAGCAACTAGGTATTAATTGGGAATTACCTATTCATGAGATGATACTATCTTCAAAAGATACTCAAAATCCAGCTTTTGAAAAGGCTACATATTTTGATTTCAAAGAAAATTTATATGTCTAATATATTAGTTACAGGAAGTAATGGTCAACTAGGTTCTGAATTAAAAGATTTAGAATCTAAGTATTCTGATTGTAATTTTTATTTTACAGATGTCCATGAATTGGATATTACCAATCATTCCAAAGTAGAATCATTTATTGAAGAAAATGAAATTCAAATAATCATCAATTGTGCAGCTTATACAGCTGTTGACAAAGCGGAGAGTGAATATGAATTAAGTGAAGCAATAAATAATCTTGCGGTTCATAATTTTGCAAAAATTGCTAAGCAAAGGTTTATTAAACTAATTCATATCTCAACGGACTATGTTTTTGATGGAAATAGTTTTTGTCCTTATAAAGAAGACGATAAACCTAATCCTCAAAGTGTTTATGGAGTTACTAAATTGGATGGAGAAAAATCAATATTAAAAATTAACCCTTCTAATTCAATAATTATTAGAACTTCATGGGTATATTCTAGTCATGGTAATAATTTTGTAAAAACAATGGTACGCTTAGGAAATGAGAAAGATGAATTGGGAGTAATCTTTGATCAGGTAGGAACCCCAACATATGCTAGAGATTTAGCGAAAGTAATTTTAGATATCCTCCCAGATGTTAATAATTCTGAGGTTGAAATATATAATTTTTCTAACGAAGGGGTTTGTAGTTGGTACGATTTTGCAAAAGCGATATTTGAATTAAAAGGAATTTCTGTTTTAGTGAAACCAATTGAAACGATTGATTATCCTACACCAGCAAAAAGACCTTTTTATAGTGTTTTAAATAAAACAAAAATTAAAAACAAATTCAATGCAAATATTCCTTATTGGAAGGACTCCTTGAAAAATTGTTTAGATATAATATAGGATGTAATTTATGCCACAATATTCGAAATATTGAATACAGTAAGAATTTATAATTGTTTTATCGGGTAGTCTTGATGTTGTTGTTTATGATGGTATATTTGCCACTTTAATTAAAGAATACTACAAGGTAATAGATTGATTTTATGGATAAGGATAGTAAAATATATATAGCGGGTCATAAAGGAATGGTTGGTAGTGCCATTTGGAGAGTTTTAGTATCTAAAGGATATCTTAATTTGGTAGGTAAAACGAGTAAAGAATTAGATTTAAGAGATCAGATACAAGTAAAAAAATTCTTTACAGCTGAAAAACCTGATGTGGTTATTGACGCAGCAGCAAGAGTTGGTGGAATTTTAGCAAACAACGATTTTCCGTATCAGTTTTTAATGCAAAATATGCAAATTCAAAATAATTTAATTGATACTGCTTTAGAAACGGGAATAGAAAAATTTATTTTTCTTGGAAGTTCATGTATCTATCCTAAGTTTGCAAAACAACCATTAAGAGAAGAATATTTACTCACAGATTCTTTAGAGCCTACGAACGAATGGTATGCTATAGCAAAAATAACAGGAGTGAAAGCATGTCAGGCAATTAGAAAACAATATAACAAAGATTATGTAAGTTTAATGCCTACGAATTTATATGGGACTCATGATAATTTCGATTTAAAAACTTCTCATGTATTGCCTGCGATGATTCGTAAATTCCATGAGGCAAAGGAGAATAGTGAGCCTGTCGAACTATGGGGAAGTGGTACTCCAAAGAGAGAGTTTTTATTTGTTGATGATATGGCAGAAGCCGTTGTTTTTGCTTTAGAAAACAAATTGCCAGAACATTTATATAATGTAGGTACAGGAATTGATTTAACAATTAAAGAATTGGCTGAAACGATACAAAAAGTCGTTGGTCATTCAGGTGAAATAATCTGGGATAGTGATAAACCAGATGGAACACCTAGAAAGTTAATGGATATTTCTAAGATGCACCAATTGGGTTGGAAACATCAAATCGAGTTAGAAAAAGGAATTCAAAAAACCTATAAATGGTTTTTAGAAAATATAGAGAATATTAAAGAAGTAAAAATGTAATAATCGTTTATCGACTGACGTCCATCGTTTACCGTCTATCGTCCAACGAGCATCGAATAACGAGCATCGGAAAACGAACAACGAACATCGAACATCGAACATCGAACAACGAACAAAAAAAATATGAAAGTAGCATTTATAACAGGTGTAACAGGTCAGGATGGAGCTTATTTGAGTGAATTCTTATTAAAAAAAGGATATCAAGTTCATGGAATGAAAAGAAGATCTTCTTTATTTAATACAGATCGGATAGATCATTTATACCAAGATCCACATGTAGATAATCGTAACTTCTTTTTGCATTATGGTGATATGACCGATAGTACAAATATCACTCGTTTGATAAAAGAAATTAAGCCGGACGAAATTTACAATTTAGCGGCCATGAGTCATGTCGCAGTTTCTTTCGAAACACCTGAATATACTGCTAATGCTGATGGTTTAGGGACTTTGAGAATTCTAGATGCTGTTCGTTTGTTAGGATTAGAAAATAAAACTAAAATTTATCAAGCTTCTACTTCTGAATTATATGGTAAAGTACAAGAAGTGCCTCAATCAGAAACAACACCGTTTTATCCAAGATCACCGTATGCAGTAGCAAAAATGTATGCTTATTGGATTACAGTAAATTACAGAGAAGCATATGGAATGTTTACGTGTAATGGGATCCTATTTAACCACGAATCTCCTTTACGAGGTGAAACATTTGTGACAAGAAAAATTACCAGAGCGACTTCCAGAATAGCTTTAGGATTGCAGGATAAATTCTACTTAGGTAATTTAGATGCTCAGCGAGATTGGGGACATGCTAAAGATTATGTCAGAATGATGTGGATGATACTACAAGCTGATGAAGCAGAGGATTGGGTTATTGCAACTGGGAAAACAACACCAGTAAGAGATTTTGTAAGAATGAGTTTTGCTGAAGTGGGGATAGAATTAGAATTTAAAGGGGAAGGAGTTGATGAAAAAGCCTATGTAAAAGCTTGTAAAAATCCTGAATATCAAATAAAAATTGGAAAAGAAGTCTTGGCGGTAGATTCTAAGTACTTTAGACCTACAGAAGTAGATTTGCTAATTGGAGATCCAACTAAAGCGAAGCAAAAATTAGGATGGGAATGTAAATACAATTTGCAGGATCTGGTAAAAGATATGATGCAATCGGATGTTAAATTAATGAAAAAAGATCAATATTTAAAAGATGGTGGGTATACTACTTTAAATTATTTTGAATAAATGAAAAAGAAAAACCTAATAATTTTTGGCACAAGACCTGAGGCTATTAAAATGGCTCCATTAGTCAAAGAATTTCAAAAGAATACACAAGATTTTGAAACCAAAGTATGTGTAACTGCACAACATAGAGAAATGTTGGATCAGGTGTTAGAATTTTTTGAAATCAAACCTGATTATGATTTAAACTTGATGAAGCCTGGCCAAAATTTATATGGGTTAACAGCAAGTATCATCACAAGTTTACAACCAGTTTTGGAAGAATTTCAACCAGATTATGTGTATGTACATGGAGATACCACTACCACAATGGCAGGAAGTATTGCAGCTTTCTATAGTGGTGCAAAAGTTTGTCATATTGAAGCTGGTTTGAGAACTCATAATAAATATTCTCCTTTTCCAGAAGAAATAAATAGACAGGTTACAGGAAGGATTTGTGATTTTCATTTTGCGCCAACAACAACTTCTAAAGAAAATTTATTAAAGGAAAATATTAGAGATGAATCAATTTTAGTAACAGGGAATACTGTTATTGATGCGCTTATAGAATCAGTTGCCAAGGTAAATGAAAATCCAAGTGTCCTAGTTAAAGATCTTTCTAAGAAAATTGGAGATAAAGAAGTTGTTTTAGTTACAGGTCATCGAAGGGAGAATCATGGAGAAGGATTCGAAAGAATATGTAAAGCTTTAAAAAGAGTCGCTTTAGATGATTCGGATAGATTAATTATCTACCCAGTTCATTTGAATCCAAAGGTACAAGAACCTGTTAAAAGGATTTTATCTGGTGTAAGCAATATTATTTTGATAGACCCTTTGGCATATCAAGATTTTATTTGGTTAATGAATCGCTCTAAGATTATCATCACAGATAGTGGAGGCGTTCAAGAAGAAGCACCAAGTTTAGGTAAGCCTGTTCTAGTTATGAGAGACACTACAGAGAGACCAGAAGCTGTTGAAGCAGGAACTGTATTGCTGGTAGGGACAAATGAAGATTTGATTGTTTCAAAAGCATTAGATTTGCTTAATAATGAAGAGAATTTTGAAATAATGTCAAAGTTGCATAACCCATATGGAGATGGATTGGCATCTAAAAGAGTTGTTTCTTTTATTCGAGATTTATAATAGAGATAAAAACTATTTCTTTAATGTTTTTTTAAGTTTTGATAAACTATTATTTTTTTCAAGTAAGATAGCTTTTCTGTATTTTTCATTCCTTATAAAGTGACCAGCTCTATTCGATAAGAATTTTAGAGCTAATTTGATTTTAATAGTTTTATGCCATAAATAGCGTAAAAAAGGTGATTTTAATCTTCCAATAAAAAGTACTCTGTCTAGTTTTAATTTTAAATTGGTTTTAATCTTGAAATTTGGATACAGTATAGAGTATAATGAAAGATAGCTGCTAAATGGCGCTTCATTTAACCACTTACTTTTAATCAAATGAATATCTTTTTTTATAAAAAGTGAGTGGTCATATATTGATCTAAAACCTATCGACTTTTTCAATATACCGTTATCATTAACTTGCCAATTTAGAATGTTGTGTAGAAATAAATGTTCCAGTTTCGGAGTCCAGATATCTTTAGACATTACTCGATTAGTTATGATGTTTTTATTGTTTAGTTCAGGGAAATCAAAATTTTCAAAAAGTCTATTATGAATTTCTACTGCACATACATAATCTTCATTTTCATGCACTATTCTTGGTTTATGTTTAGGAGTTAAATTAGAATAACCAGGTGTATTTTGTAGAATTGAATAACCGTTTTTGAGTAACAAACCAAAAGCTTTTTCAATGGAGCTGTAACTCACAAGAATATCAATATCTCCGATCATTCTCTCGCCAGTATTTTCATATGCACCCATACCTAATAAAGCAGCTCCTTTCAAAAAAACAAATTCAATTCCCTCTTTTTTGAATAGTTTACTTATATGAATTATTTGTTTTAAAATTAAACTATTTCTATGTGAATTTAACTCTGCGATTTCTTTTAGGAATGAAGTCAAGTCAAGGGGGAGTCCAGCTAGTAAATCCTTTTTTTTAAGATTGTAATAGATAGTAGGTAAAACTAAATGGCTGCTAGCTAACGGGATAATCTTATCCCAGTTAAAAACCCCCTGCCTGCTTACTTCTTTAGAGTCGTCTGAAGAGTTAAAATCTAAATCTAGTATTTTACTAATTGTTCTATATGTATGATAAAAGTTTTTCAAATAAGTTTTTTTTGATTTAAAATAACTGTGATGAACAATAGTTTTGTGAATTTATAAAATATTTCAATTTATTCACTTTTATTTCGCTATTCTTTTAATGATAAAATAATTAAAAAAGTGTTGGGTTTAATTTCAAAAAGAGAAGAATTTACATTCAAGTAAGTGGAAAAAAGTAACATCTACCTTGATCTAAAGATTTTGTATAATAGAAGCTATTTAATAAAGTTGTCTTTTGAGTCGTTAAGTATTCATTAGTAGTTATTTAAAGGTGTTTTTCTGCTTGTTATTTGAGGATATTAACGGTATTGTTAATTCAAATAACTTTCTTACATTCGTGCAAAAAATATTAGGTAGACAGAAGTCGAATTATTTTATGATTTTTCACTTCTAAAAATTAAGAAATAAATGAAAATTGAAGTAGTAACGATAGGTTTAGGATATATAGGTTTGCCTACATCTGCCCTTATAGCTAAACATGGAACTTATGTTTTAGGAGTTGATATAAATCAGAATATTGTTGACACAATTAATCAAGGGAAAATACACATAGTTGAACCTGACTTAGATGAAATCGTTTCAGAAGCTGTTTCTAAAGGGTATTTTAAAGCATCTACAAAAGCTAGTACAGCTCAAGTTTACTTAATAGTAGTTCCAACACCTTTTAAAGGAAATCATGAGCCGGATATTTCATTTGTAGAAGCTGCAACTAAAGGTGTTATACCGCTCCTAAAAGAAGGAGATTTATATATTATAGAATCTACTTCTCCAATTGGAACAACAGAAAAAATGCAGGAATTAATATATGCAACTAGACCAGAACTAGAAGGGGAAATATATGTTGCTTATTGTCCTGAAAGAGTATTGCCAGGTAACGTTATGTATGAGTTGGTTCATAATGATCGAGTAATTGGAGGTATAGACGAAGCTTCGACACAAAAAGCAAAAGCATTTTATTCTAAGTATGTAAAAGGAGATCTACATGCTACCAATGCAAGAACAGCTGAGATGTGTAAGTTGGTAGAAAATTCATCAAGAGATGTGCAAATCGCTTTCGCAAATGAACTTTCCTTAATTTGTGATAAGGCAGATATTAACGTTTGGGAATTAATTAAATTAGCTAACAAACATCCGCGTGTTAATATTTTGCAACCAGGTTGTGGAGTTGGAGGACACTGTATTGCGGTAGATCCTTATTTTATTGTTTCTGACTATCCAATGGAATCAAAAATTATAGGTACAGCTAGAGAAGTAAACAACTACAAGTCATTTTGGTGTGCTGAAAAAATACAAACGTCAAAACTTCAATTCGAATTAAAGCATGGAAGAAAACCTAAAACAGCATTGCTAGGGTTAGCGTTTAAACCAAATATTGATGACTTAAGAGAGTCGCCCGCTAAATACATTGCTCAAAAAGTATTACAAAGTTCCAACAATGAAGAACATTTTATTGTAGAACCAAACATAGAAACTCATTCTGTATATAAATTAACTGATTATAAACAAGCAATAGAGAAAGCAGATATCATTGTCTTTTTAGTAGCACATAATGAGTTTAAGGAAGTTGAAATCTCGAAAGATAAAGTAGTGTTGAACTTTTGTGGAATAAATAAAAACGTATAAAATGTTAGATTTAAAAAATAAATCAGTTTTAATTACTGGAGGAACAGGATCATTTGGGAAGATGTTCACAAAACTAATTTTAAAGAATCATCCAAAAATTAAAAGATTAGTTATCCTTTCAAGAGATGAACAAAAACATTTTCAAATGGCTCAAGAGTTCTCTGAAAATGAATACCCTCAAATTAGATATTTTATAGGAGATGTTAGAGATGAAAAAAGACTAGAGGCAGCTTTTGAAGATATAGATATTGTAATTCATGCAGCAGCTATGAAACATGTTCACTTAGCGGAATATAACCCTATGGAATGTGTTAAAACGAACATAAATGGGGCAGAAAATGTGATAAATGCTGCATTAAAGTCAGGAGTTGAAAATGTAGTAGCACTTTCGACAGATAAAGCTGCAGCTCCTATTAATTTATACGGAGCTACAAAATTAGCGTCCGACAAACTATTTATTGCAGCAAATAATATTAAAGGGAAAAAGAACATCAAGTTTTCGGTAGTTAGATATGGAAATGTAATGGGGTCAAATGGCTCTGTGATGCCTTTTTTCTTAAATAAGAAGAAACAAGGTGAAACATTTCTTCCAATAACTGATGATAAAATGACCCGCTTTAATATATCCCTAGAAGATGGATGTGAAATGGTGTTTTATGCTATTGATAAAGCTTGGGGAGGTGAAGTGTTTATTCCTAAGATTCCATCTTATAATGTTTTAGATGTAGCTACTGCTATTGCCCCTGAACTTGAACAGAAAGTTATAGGAATTAGGCCAGGAGAAAAATTACATGAAGAAATGATTACTTCTTCTGATTCTTATAATACAGTCGATCTGGGGAAATATTATGCGATATTACCACAGAAGTCACCTTATTCATCTTATACAAAAGAAGAATATCAAAAAGCATTTAATGGAAAATCCGTTGCTGAAGGTTTTTCTTATGATTCAGGTGCAAATACGGAATGGGAAACAGTTGAGAGTTTACGAGAATTGGTTAAGAAACACGTAGATCCTAAATTTAAAATATAATGACTGACTTTAAAATCCCTTATGGAAGACAAAACATTGAAGAAGATGATTTGGAAGCAGTTAGGGAAACATTACAAGCCGACTTTTTAACTCAAGGCCCAAAAGTTAAGGAATTTGAAGAAAAATTTGCCCAATATGTTGGAGCTAAATATGCTGTAGCTGTAAATAATGCAACAGCAGGACTGCATTTAGCTGTATTGTCATTAGGACTTGAAAAAGGCGATAGAGTTATTACGACTCCAATTACATTTGCAGCTTCTGCAAATTGTGTTCGTTATGCTGGGGGAGAAGTTTGGTTTTCAGATATAGATTCAGAAACATATTTGTTATCTTTAAAAAGTACTAGAGATTTAATAGAAAGCAAACCTAAAGGTTTCTTTAAAGGAATTATTCCTGTAGATTTTGCTGGTTTACCAGTAA
>TARA_R110001632_G_scaffold154145_4_pt1 | contig 11760 bp, 10 predicted proteins | sample TARA_R110001632 | Tara Oceans TARA_R110001632 (sample SAMEA4398266) | marine metagenome | biome: Polar Biome; feature: [SRF] surface water layer (ENVO:00010504); material: water (ENVO:00002006), including particulate matter (ENVO:01000060) such as... | depth 5 m
ATTGCCTGCGCGCGAACTGCTCGTGCGTGAAGGCGTGCAGGTACTCGATGAATCCATCGCGACGCGCCAGGATATCCGCCCCATGCGGATCGCATTGCTCAATCTGATGCCCAACAAGATCGAGACCGAGTCCCAGATCGCGCGGCTCGTCGGTGCGACGCCGCTACAGGTCGAGCTGACGCTGGTCCGCATCGGCAGCCATGTGGCGCGCAACACGCCGGAAGACCATCTGATCTCGTTCTACCATACCTGGGACGAGGTGAAGGACCGCAAGTTTGATGGCTTCATCATCACCGGCGCGCCGGTCGAGAAACTACCCTATGAAGACGTCTCCTATTGGGAAGAGCTGAAGGAGATTCTCGACTGGACCGAGACCCACGTCCATTCCAGCTTCTTCATCTGCTGGGGCGCGATGGCGGCCATCCGGCATTTCCATGGCGTGCCCAAGCACATTCTCGACGAGAAGGCCTTCGGCGTCTATCGCCATCACAATCGCAAGCCGGACTCGCCTTTCCTGACCGGGTTCTCGGACGATTTCTCGATTTCGGTGTCGCGCTGGACGGAAGTGCGCCGCGAGGATCTGCCGGACGGCAGCGGGCTCAACGTGTTGATGGAGAGCGACGAGACCGGGCTCTGCCTGTTGCAGGAGGCGCGCGGCAACCGGCTCTATATCTTCAATCACATCGAATATGATTCCACCTCGCTGGAGGCCGAATATCGCCGCGATGTGGCCGCCGGGCGAAAGATCGCCGTGCCGGCCAATTACTTTCCCGAGGATGACCCCAGCCGCACGCCGAAGAACCGCTGGCGGTCCCACGCCTTCCTCCTGTTCGGAAACTGGATCAACCAGATGTACCAGACCACGCCTTTTGATCTGGAAAATATCGGGACGGAGCGTGCGGGGGATAGCAAGGTCCGGTAATTCGCTACGAGCAGGAGGGGCAAAAGCTCTTGCTTACGCGGCGAGCATTTCTTTGTGTTTTTTGATCCACTGGACCAAAAATTCCGGCGAAGCCGGACGACAAAGAAATGGTCGGAGTGAGAGGATTCGAACCTCCGGCCCCTGCCTCCCGAAGACAGTGCTCTACCAGGCTGAGCTACACTCCGCGCCGAAGAACGGGGCTTTTACGCCCGCGCGCAGAATTTTCAAGAGGGGGATCTGAAGGTCGTGGCATCACGCCGCAGCGGGCAGAAATGGCTCGTCTTCGCCCGGTGCCCATTGCGGATATTTCGCCATCACACCTGTGAACAAGGCGCTCTGCTTGTGGCCGTCCAGCCAGGCCTGAAGCGCCGGCAGATCCTGCGCCTGGAACCACTCCATATCGGTGTGGGCGAACTGGCGGATGAAGGGAAAGAGGGCGATATCGGCAAGGCTCCGTGTCGGCCGTACCAGCTGGCCACCCTGCGCCTCGATGCGCGCATTCAAATCCTGAAGTATCTCCAGCCCCGCCGCCCGCGCCGCGCCGGGCGCGAGGTCTTCGTCGGAATAGCGATTGGGGTATTTATAGCGGTCCAGCGCGCGTTTGAACGGGCCGTCATTGCGGGAGATCAGCATGTCCGTGGTTTCCGGGTCGGCCGTCATCCAGCCTTCGGGATCATTCTGTGCCAGCGCCCAGCGCAGCACGTCGAGACTTTCGTCCACGATTTCGCCAGAGGAGGTCACCAGAACGGGCACGGTGCCTTTTGGGCTCGCGGCCAGCATGTCGGCAGGCTTGTCGCGCAACACGACTTCGCGGAGGCGGACTGGAAGTCCGGCCATCGACAGGCCCATCCGGCCCCGCATGGCATAGGGGCAGCGCCGGAATGTGTAGAGCAGATGTTCGGGCGTGCTCACGCGTCTTCGCTCCGGCGTGCCTCCGGGCCCATATGTTCGGCGCCGCGCTGGCGGGCGAGGTCGATCTGCTTCTGGCGCTCGGCAAAGCGGGCGCGCTGTTCGTCGCTCATCTCGTCGATGCAATGCGGGCAGGAGACGCCGGGCACATAGGTGGACCTGGCCTTGTCCTCATCGGTGATCGGCCGCTTGCAGGCATGGCACATGTCATAATTGCCGGGAGAGAGATCGTGCTTCACCGAGACGCGCTCGTCGAAGACGAAACATTCGCCGCGCCATTTGCTCTCGGTTTCCGGCACGGTCTCAAGATATTTCAGGATGCCGCCCTTCAGGTGGAACACGTCCTTGATGCCTTCGGCCTTCACGAAGCTCGTGGCTTTCTCGCAGCGGATACCGCCGGTGCAGAACATGGCGACCTTGGGCGTGCGGCCTTCGGCGGCCAGTCTCTCGCGGAATTCGCGGAACCAGTCCGGGAATTCACGGAACGTCTTCGTTTCCGGGTCGATCGCGCCTTCGAACGTGCCGATGGAATATTCATAATCATTGCGCGTATCGATCAGCACGGTGTCCGGGTCGCTGATGAGGTCGTTCCACTCGGTCGGCTCGACATAGGTGCCGACCAGCGCATTCGGGTCGGTGCCCGGTATGCCCATGGTCACGATTTCCTTTTTCAGGCGCACTTTCAGACGCAGGAAAGGCATCTCGTCGGTTTCGGAGAACTTGGCTTCCAAGTCCGCCGCGCCCGGCAGGGAGCGCAAAGTGGCCAGCGCCGTCTCGATGCCCTCGGCTGTCCCGGCAATCGTGCCGTTCACGCCTTCAGAGGCGAGCAGCACCGTGCCCTTTACGCCCGCGCCGCACAGCGTCTCCGCCAGCGCAGCCCGGCGGGCCTCAAAGTCCGGAAAGGAAAAGAATTTGTAGAAGGCGGCAACAGTGTAGGTCATGCCGCGCCTTATGCCAGATCACGCGGTTTCATACCAGTTTCGACACCAGCATGACGGCCACGGGCCTGCCGCATTACCGGGCGCGGTTTGATCCAGGCCAAGGCACGTTCGCGCAAAGCCATGAACGCTAAGGGTGAAGTCTGACCAAAGGAGGCCTGTATGGGCAGGATCATTTATTATGCGCCGCGTGTGCTGGGCATTCTCGGCATCCTCTACCTGTCTCTGTTCGCTCTGGACGTGTTCAGTATGGACGCGCCCTGGCACCAGCTATTGCTCGGCTTCCTGATCCACATGATTCCGAACTTCGTGCTGATCGGATTGCTCGTGTTGGCATGGCATTTTGAGCGGATTGGCGGGTCGCTGTTCGTGGCAGCGGGGCTGATGCCCATTTTCCTGCTCAGCAATCCGCTCTGGGTCAATCTGATGCTGGGCGGGCCATTTATCCTGACAGGGCTGCTGTTCTGGCTGAGCTTCTGGTGGAAGCACAGGCCGGTCAGGGCCTGACCCGCTTACTCCGCAAGAATGCGCGGCAGTTTGAACGTCACGGTCTCACGTGCCGTTTCCACGCGCTCGAGCGATACGTCGTATTTTTCGCTGCAGGCATCGATCACGCCCTGCACCAGATCTTCCGGCGCGCTCGCCCCAGCCGTCAGTCCCAGCGTCGAGACGCCGTCGAGCCAGGACCAGTCGATATTCTCGGCGCTGGCGATCAGTTCGGCGCGGGCGGCGCCAGCCCGCTTGGCGACTTCGACCAGGCGGACGGAGTTGGAACTCGTCTTGGCGCCAATGACGAGGACAAGATCCGCGCCGGGCGCCAGCGACTTCACGGCGTCCTGACGGTTCGTGGTCGCGTAGCAGATGTCTTCCTTGTGCGGGCTGGAAATGCCCGGAAACCGCGCCTGCAGCGCCGCGACAATGTCAGCCGTATCATCCACCGACAGCGTGGTCTGGGTGACGAAGGCGACATTGCCAGGATCCTTCGGTTCGAAGGTCGCGACATCTTCCACTGTCTCGATTAGCGTGATCGTATCGCCCGGCAGCTGGCCCATCGTGCCAATCACTTCAGGGTGTCCGGCATGGCCGATCAGCACGATTTCGCGGCCTTCACGGTGATGGCGCTCGGCTTCGACATGGACCTTGGAGACGAGCGGGCAGGTGGCATCGACGAAGATCATGTTGCGACGCTGGGCCTCGGCAGGCACCAATTTCGGCACGCCATGGGCCGAGAAAATGACCGGACGGTCTTCCGGGCACTCGTCCAGTTCCTCGACAAAGATGGCGCCAAGCGCCTCAAGCCGACTGACCACATGCGCATTGTGAACGATTTCGTGGCGCACATAGACCGGCGCGCCCCACTTTTCGAGCGCTTCCTCGACGATCTGGATTGCCCGATCGACGCCGGCGCAGAACCCGCGCGGCGCGGCAAGTCGGATCACAAGAGGCTGGCTGTCGTTCATTTCATCCTACTTCCTGCCTGTGGGCGTTGCGCCGAGACGTCTGGGCCTTTAACACATCTGCAGCAACAGATGGACAGGCCTTTGCATCAGGCCAAGAAGGACACGCCGACGCATGATCAAATATGCCCCACTTCTCGCCGCGGTCATTCTCACTGGCTGTGGTGCCGGCAAGATCGCGGACAGTTTCGACACGCGCCAGAATGCAGGTCCGTGCCCGCCCGTCGGTGCCCTCTATGATTCGTCGCGCTATGTCGAATTTGATGACGGCGGCGAACTCTATTCTAATATCGAATTCACGGGTGAAATCATCGATGTACGGCTGTTCTGCCGCTATGTCGGGGATAATCCGCTGGAAGCTGAAGTCGAAGTGGATTTCGCCTTCGGAAAAGGGCCAGCGGCAGATTCCAACGCCCATACATATCCCTATTACGTCGCGGTCACGCGCCGGAACGGCAAGGTGCTGGCCAAGAAATACTTCAACACTGAAGCCAATTTTCAGGGCCAGAATCTGACCGGGAAAACGGAAGTCATCGGCACGATTGAAATCCCGCGCGTGGATGAGTCGATTTCGGGCACCAATTTTGAAGTCATTGTTGGCTTCGACCTGACCGAAGAGCAGCTTGAGTTCAACCGCGCAGGCAAGCGGTTCCGCATGGATGCCGGGCAGTAAGCAATGGCCAGCCTGATCAATGATCTGTCGGTGGCCGCCAGCGCCGCCTTTGAAGCCATGGGGCTGGAGCCGAAATGGGGCGCCGTGCGCCGCTCCGACAAGCCTGAATTTGCGGATTTCCAGTGCAATGGCGCCATGGGCGCGGCAAAATCCGCCGGCAAGAATCCGCGCGAGATTGCCAGCGAGATCGCCGCGACGCTGAAAGACCATCCGATGGTCCTCTCCGCGGAAGTTGCCGGACCCGGCTTCATCAATATCCGCGTCTCCGACGAGGCCATGTCGGCGCGCGCCGCAGGCATCCTGTCGGACGACATGGCGGGCGGCGAGCTGGCAACCGACCCGAAGGTCACAGTGATCGATTTCGGCGGCCCGAATGTGGCCAAGCCGATGCATGTCGGCCATCTGCGCTCTGCCGTGATCGGCGACACGCTGGTGCGGCTGCTCCGCTTCCTTGGCGACAAGGTGACCGGCGACACCCATCTCGGCGACTGGGGCCTGCAGATGGGCCATCTCGTGACGGAACTCCATGACGAGCAGCCGGACCTGATCTATTTCGATGCGGTCTATGAAGGCCCATATCCCGAAGAGCCGCCCGTCACGATTGAAGACCTTGCCCGGCTCTACCCGGCCGCCAGCAACAAGGCCAAGGCCGACCCGGCGCGCAATGAGCGCAGCCAGAAAGCCGTCGCCGAACTGCAGGCCGGGCGGCCGGGCTATCGCGCATTGCTGAGGCATTTCATCGATGTGTCGGTGGCCGCGCTCAAGATCGATTACGAATTCCTGAATGTCCATTTCGACCTCTGGAAGGGCGAAAGCGATGTCGACCATTTGATTCCGGGTCTTGTCGAGAAATTCAAGGAAGCGGATCTCTCCGAAGAGGATGGCGGCGCCGTCATCGTCCGCATCGAGCGCGAGAGCGACAAGAAGGACATGCCGCCGATCATGCTGGTCAACAGCCGTGGCGGCACGGGCTATCACACCACTGACCTCGCCACGATCCTGGACCGGATGGAGACCATGAACCCGGTGCCGGAGCTGATGCTCTATGTCGTGGACCAGCGTCAGGCGCTGCATTTCGAGCAGGTATTCCGCGCCGCGGAATTGCTCGGCCTGATTGATGAAGGCCATATGGAACATATCGGCTTCGGCACAGTGAACGGGCCCGACGGCAAACCGTTCAAGACCCGCGAAGGCGGCGTGCTGCGGCTGGCAGACCTCAACGCCATGGCGTTCGAGGAAGCCCAGAAGAAGATCGCGGAAGCCGGAAAGCTGCCGGAAGACATGTCGGAAGACGAGCGCCGCGACGTGGCCGCCAAGGTGGCACTGGCCGCGCTGCGCTTTTCGGACCTGCACAATACGCGCACCAGCAATTACGTCTTTGACCTCGACCGCTTCACCAGCTTCGAAGGCAAGACCGGGCCGTACCTGCTCTATGCGGCGGTGCGGATCAAATCGGTCCTGCGCAAGGCCGAAGAGGCTGGCCACAAGGCGGGCGAGATCAGGATCGGCCATGACGCCGAGCGCGCGCTCGTGCTGCAGCTGGATGGCTTCGCCGCGACGCTGCTCCAGGCGCGGGAGAAGCGCATGCCGCACATTCTCTGCGAGCATGTCTACAATCTGGCGCAGGGCTTCAGCGCCTTCTATGCCGCGCTGCCGATTGCTTCCGAAGAAGACCCTGACCTCCGTGCCAGCCGGCTTGCCTTGTCGGCCGCCGTGCTCAAGCAGCTCGAAACCGGGCTCGACATTCTCGGGATCCGCATTCCGGAACGCATGTAGGCTGAGTGCCCAAGCGCGAGCACATTCTATGTCTAGGGAGTGGTAGGACGAGGAGGGCGGTTGGGATGCCCGCTGTGTTTGTCGCGGTGACGCAATAGGATCCAGTCTACCTTGCCGAGTTCGAACCCGTCCTTGGCTGCGCGTTCCCATAAGGGGGTGTGATGGTCGCCGACGATAAGAATGTCCGTGGGCGCAAGTTCCGGATCGGCAGCAATCTCACTCACTTGTTCGAACACGATCGACCACAGATTTGACAATTCACAAACTGTCTTATTGTGGATTCTAGGCGTTTCCGAGCGGCACGCCATGGGATCGGCCTCGTTCTTCACGAACGGGATGTGGCTGTTCAGTGTCAGCCAGTAGATGAATTTCGGCGTCTCCGGCTCGGCCTTGAGTGCGGCGTGGACGGCTTCCCCGACATCGGCGTCGCAGAGCCCATTGAACACGCTGCCGCATCGTCTGGCGAAGTGTTCAGGCTGCTCGACTTCGAGTTGGTCCAGAAATTCCAGTTTCTGGAAGCCGATGTCCGGGTACCATTTGTCACGCTGGAACATGTCCGTGCCGAAACCGTGAAATGCAATGGTCTCATAGCCGGCGGCGGCAAGCTGGTTGGGAAGGCAGTCATCGGCCGGCATACCCGTCAAGTAGTCGATATAGTCGCCCCAGCGATTGCACAATTCCCGCGCAGCGGCGCCGGTGGTCGAGCCGGAATAGTATGTCTGCCCATACTCAATTTCGTATCGCCCCTGAGGCAGGTTCTGTGTCAGGATTGATTTCAACGCTTCGCCCTCCTCGGGATCGGAGAACGCGCCCAATCCCTCGACCATGACGATCAGCAGGTTGGAACCGCCACCAATGACTGCATCAGCACTCATACCTGTCTGCACGCGTGCGCTGTCGAATGCCACATCGGGTGTCCGAAAATATGGTTGCGTCCAGGCCAGATCGGCGCAGGAGAGAGCGGCCGCGAGCAGGAGGGCCGGCACCAGCGAGGCTTCACGCAGTCTGGCGCGGTAGCGACTGATCAGATATGCGGATAATGCCGACGTCACCGTCACGATCACCGCGATGAAAACATAGAGCAGCGATGCCGCTGGATTGATTGAGGCTGAATATTGCAGCGAATTCAGCGCCACATCCAGAGGCAGGTGAAAGGCAATCATGACGATCAGGGTCAAATCCACGACCGCTGCGGCAAAGAACAGAAGAAAGGTCAGTCGGGCGGGCAGAAACAGCCCGGCAACGCCTGCGGCAAGATACAGGAAGGGTGAAATCAGCCGCGACGCGATGTAGAATGGCGCTGTGAGGAGGAACAGAAAATTCGGGATCACGACCGCGAAAAGCGCAAATAACAGGGAATTGCGCGAGAACACCGCGTATCCGTTCTTCTTCGCGCTTGCCTGAGTATTTGTGAGCATGGTCACATATCCGCCAAAGCCGTCGATCTGGGAGTTTCATAGCTGAAAACCCCTAAAGCCCGATTAATTGGGGGCCTCTTCAAGCAGGATGCGCGTGAGCAGATCGGTGCATCCTGTCCGCCTGACGCATGGGGAGTGTCGCTTCCGCAGCTTTCCCTCTAGGATTTTCTTTAACGAGATTTGTAGAGGAGAATGGACATGGTCAGGAATCTTCCCGTGTCAGCGGAAGCGGAGCCGGGCGCTTCATCGAATTGGGAATTTGCGTCCCAATGGTCGAAAGCCTGGAAAGTCATCAAATGGTCCGGCGCGGCGTTGCTGACGCTCGCCTTCCTGACCGTGATCGGGCAGGGCTTCCTGTTTTACCGGCTGTTTGATGATGTCCATCCGGTGCTTGGCTACGCTTTCATCCTGCTGCTGGCCGGATTGCTGATCGTTCTCGTCGGACGACCGCTGGCCTCCTTCCTGTCCATGCCGGTGGCCGCCAAACCGCCTCACACGCCCTTCGATATCGCAAACCCCGACATAACGCTCCTGTCGCAGCGCCTGAAATACGATCTGAAATATCTCACCATGCTGAAGCGCAATCCGCTCCTGGTCGAGGAAGTGGCGTCGATTGAGGAAGGCATGGTGGCCGGGCGCGCTTTGCTGGCTAGGTTCGCGGCGGCGGACATGACGGAGGCCGCCACAGTCGCGGCAGACCTTGAAGCTTTCCAGAAGCGCCATATCGAGATCCACCTGAAGAAGCTGGACGCCAAGGTGGACAAGCTGATCCATGCCGAAGCCGTCGGCGTCGGCGTGGCCACAGCCTTCTCCATGAACGGCACCGTAGATGCCTTCGTCGTGCTGTGGCGCAATGCCAATCTGATCGCCAAAATCTCCCAGATCTATTTCGGCCGCCCCCATCTTGGCGGCACATTGCTGATCCTGCGAGACGTCGCGGCCATCGTCGTGGTGAGCCGCGCGCTGGAAGATGTCACCGACATGACCGGCGATGTGATCGGCGGCCTGCTCGGGCGCATGGGCGGATTGATTGCCGGGCCGGTCATGGACGGCGCGGTGAACGCGATGCTGACGCTGAAGATGGGCTATCTCGCCAAGCGACGGTGCCGGGCCTTTGAGGGCTGGTCGGCCCGGCAGGCCCGATCGATCTCTGCCGAGGCCCTGGCACGTGTGAAGAAGGAATCCGGCTCGGTGGCGACCGACCTCCTGAAGCGCTGCGGGGGGCTCACCTCGCGCGCGGCCTGGGCGGCAGAGCAGACCATGTCGGGCTCCCGAAATGCCTGGTCGATGATCCAGGGCTGGTTCGGGCGCAAGCCCTCGGAGGTCTGAGGGCAGGCATCAGGTTTCCGGCATTGCAAACGCATTGCGTGAAGCCGATTACTTTGGCTATCATGTCAGCAGACTGAGGGGATTGCACAAGGGGGCGGCGACATGATCCTGTTTGCAGGCTGGGCGATAGCGATTTTAACTGTTGCATTCGGTTACATCATTGCAGGACCAATCTGGGTGAAGCGGCACTCCCTGCGCTTCCGGGTGGGGCATACACTTCGCCGGTGCAGTGGCATGTATGGCGAAATGGCGCTTGTCACATTCGGGGCCGTGCTGGTCTTCATGATCGATCAGTCCAGCCCGGATGTGTCTGTCGACGAGATCGTGATGGCCAATCCTGTAGCCTCGCTCACGCTTCTCGCCCTGGTCGCTGCAGTCGTTTACGTCCACGGTATCCGCACCGCGATGGCAGCCGAGACGGGCGAGAAGCGACGGCTGGCTTTTACCTATTCCATATACGGGATTTTCAGCACGATCTTCTTTGCAGGTGGGGCGGCGCTCATCGCGCTGCTTGTCTGTCAGGCCCTTGCCGATGCGCGCCACTTCGCAGAACTCTCGGAGGCCGCGATAGGCCAGCTTCCCACAGGCGCCGGCGCGACAGGGAAATCGATTCAGCGCGGTCTGGAATTGTCCTATCTCGATACCCAATTGCTGCTATCGAAAGCGGAGGACAGCATGTCTCCGGTCTTCGTCTTCATGGCGGGCATTTTCGCCATCAATCTCGCCGTGCGCCTGACGCCGCTGCGCAGCCTGTTCATCAACAATGCAGTCTTGCTGACCATGGTCTCGACCATCATTGGCGTGATTGCGGTGATGGCGGTCGGCGCATGGACCTATATCGGCTATTACTCGTCCTTCATTGACGACTACATTGCCAGCCTTGCGCAGTTCCGGGAACTGGTCGTGCAGGAAGGGTCTGATGTGCTGGAGCGCTACTCGGAAATCTATGTCCAGATGATCAGCCAGAAGACCCTTCTGGGGTTTGTCACACGGATCAGCAATGAATGGGGCGGTGTCGCCGCCGTGCTGGGTGTCACGCAATGGATTGTCGAGCAATTCAATCGCCCGGAACAGGAAGAGAGTCCGGCCCACGCCGAGAAAGCCACGGAGGCATAATGCGCAAACTCTATATACCGATCCTTGCGATTGGCTTAGCCACTCTGTACCTGGGTCTAGCGGGGTGTGTGACATTGACCGACAAATCCATTCCAGTGCAGCGCGCGGCTGCGGCGACCGAGCTGCAGCCTGCGAGCGGCACGCTGAACGTCATGACCTGGAATATCGGATATTCCGGCCTGGGGGAGGAATCGGATTTTCAGGCGGATGGCGGCACCATGCTGCGCCCGCCCGGCAAGGCCGCGGTGGAAAAGAATCTCGCCGGCATTTCAGCGGTCCTGAAAGATCACCAGCCCGACATCATCCTGATGCAGGAACTGGCGGCGGGCGGCTTCCTGACGCGCGGGGTGGATGTCCTGGGTACAGTGAAGCAGTCGCTGGCAGACTATTCCATGTTCTTCTCCTCGGACATCCGGACCCGCTTTTTCCCGGGCCCGATCTCTCTGAAACATGGGCTGGGCACATTCTTGCGCGTCGCGAACAAGGGAACGGAAATCATCCGCATTCCGGAAGAGCCCGAAGCCCTGATGGGATTCATTCGCCGTCGCTATCATGTCCAGGTGACCGAGTTGAAACTTGGTGAAACCGACTGGGCGGTCATCAATGTTCATCTCTCGGCCTTCGATGAAGGGGCCAATACCAGGATGCAGCAATTGCGCGCGGTGCTGGATCTGGCGCGCTCCTATTATGACTCCGGTAAGGCCGTGGCGGTGGGAGGCGACTGGAACATGCGTCTCACGCCAACCGATTTTTCCTACACAGCCGATGAATCTGCCCAATTCTGGATCCATGACTTCCCCCGGGAAGAACTGGGTGAGGGCTGGCAAGTCGCGGTGGACCCTTCAACGCCGAGCGTGCGTACCAATGAACAGACCTACAAAGCGGGCGTGAACTACACCACGATTATTGATGGGCTGGTCGTGTCGCCCAATGTCGAGATTGTTTCCGCAAAAGGGCTGGATTTGAGTTTCCGATTCACCGATCACCAGCCGGTCATGGTCACCCTTCGCGCCGCGGCGCCCGCAGACGCCCCTGTGGAAGCTGTAAATTGATGCCCATCCTTCTGGCAGGTGGGGGCTTTCGGCAGGGATTCGCGACAGGCACGCTTGCTGGCCATCAGAATCCGCGCTAGTTCGACTCGCATAGACGAACTCCTCCCGGGAGAGAGCGGGTATCCAACCCCGCCGCCGAAGGCGCAACCGCCCCGGAAACGCTCAGGCAA
>TARA_R110001632_G_scaffold144723_1_pt1 | contig 11750 bp, 7 predicted proteins | sample TARA_R110001632 | Tara Oceans TARA_R110001632 (sample SAMEA4398266) | marine metagenome | biome: Polar Biome; feature: [SRF] surface water layer (ENVO:00010504); material: water (ENVO:00002006), including particulate matter (ENVO:01000060) such as... | depth 5 m
CTTTACTTGATAGTCAAAACGAGCTATCTTTCTAAGTCCTATTGTTATGTTGTAATTAGGAGCATTAACTGCTGTCATTTCAACAAGCTGACCTGACCCAGCTACACCATCAACAATAAAAGATTGGTTCTCTGAAAAAGGAGCTCCTGTAGAAGCACTAGCATAAAACGTTGCAAACCTAAATAGGGAGAACCCCATCTGTGCTTTAGCAATTGTACTAAAAACTAGTAATATATATAGTAAGTTTTTCATTTCTTAGCAAATTTTTCTACCCCGCTTATACCAAAGCATCCCAGAACAACCCAAACAAAAGCTTCGTAAACAAATTCGTTTACTACTAGTTCAGCTCCAAGCCATCCTGTGACAAGATCAGCTACCATTATAATACACATTATAGCAAAAGCTATAAACCCTACAATAGCTTTCTCATTCCAGTTGTTGTCGTTCTTAAATATTTCCATTTTAGTCTTTTTTATTATGCACTAAATGTTAATAAGTGCGCTCCCCTAGAAACACTCTGACGCGTGATGTATAGAAGCTTAAATCTAATTACAGTCCTACCGTCATCGGATGTAAACACTGCATAAGGGCTTCCAGTTCTATAAGTCATAACCCCGTCTGCATCTCTTAATCTGCGGGGGGCGCAAGTAACTTTGCAGTTACCTCTAGTCGAAAGAACGTTGCCAGCAAAAACTTTAAATTGTTTCTTGTACCTTCCTATTCTTTTAGCGGGCTTTAAGCCAAGTTGCTTCCCTCCGCCCGATCCATTTCCGTACCCCATAACTTATACAGCTGTTACTTCAAAAGTTGCTCCATGTCCTTTTTTATGTAAAAGTATAGCATTACCACTACCTCCTGCATCTAAAAGAATAGAAGTTATGTTTCCATAAAACACATCCCCAGCAGTTAACGTTAAGTCGGTTGCTATAACTATACCGTCTACAGTTATAGAGGCTATTATAACCGACGCATCACCAAGCCCATCAGCTTTTACAGCATAGAAACTACCTGTTACTGCTGTAGAGGTTGCTTTACCCTCAGGTACTATAGTTACTCCGTGGCGAGCATAATCTAAATCCATCTGTTCGTCAAGTCTTTTCTGTACGTTTACTAACTGCTTTGCTAAATCTCTAGTTCTATCCATTTTATTTTATTTTAACATGTTTTACAATTACAAAGATCAGCTAACTTCTCTTTGTGTATTTCAATTTTTACTGAGTTCTTTTCCTTTATAGAAGAAAGTAGAGCTTTATATGCTGTATAAATATCCACCCCTTTATCTGTAGCATCTGTTTCACACCCTAGTAGGGTAGAATCTAATACTGCAGATTGTATGCAGGAAGTTAAAGATTCATCTATACAGGTACCATCATCGACTTCCGCTCCGTCAAGGTAATTTATAGAAGCAGGGTTTGAACACCCGTGCTTCTTAAGGATTATTTTTAATACTTCAAAACTAATACTCATTTTATACTTCTTTAAATGTTATTAAATCTCCGAACTCACTAAGTAGTTTATACACGAGACTACCGTCATTAGGATTATTAACTTTAATCCCTACTTTAGTATCTGTTAAAACTCTGAAAGTTTTAACATACTCTGATGTAGGAGCTAGAGTCTCTAAGTAGCTTAGAGTATCTCCAGTGCTAATATTTATAACCTCAATGTATGTATCTGTAAATGCATCTTCGCTACCTCCAGCAGTATTTACTTGTAATATAATATCAGTGAATTCTGTATAATCTTCTCTAATACTTTTCTCACAATACTCAGTTTGAAGGAAAGTTCCTGAACATCCTAGTAGACACTCTGCGGTACCTAAAGCTATCTTAATAGATCCTCCAGGAGTAGGAGATGCTCCATACGTTAAAGTATGAAGGGTTTCTTCTTGAACTCCTAGAGCGTACGTAATAGTAGTATTCTTAATTTCTAATTTAACATTCTTCCACACATCATCGTTATCAAATCCTATAGGTAAGAACCACATACAGTCTGAATAAGAAGACAGCTGAATCTCTTTTCGTATAACACCATTAACGGATTGTCCTATGTTAATAGGGGTAGATTGGTTTATCATACCTCCGCTACTTGAGTATAGGGCCCACTTCAGTCCATCTAGATTTGACAGTCCTTCGGTGTAAATAGTAAGTACCATTCTAAACCCTAGTAAAGGGGCTACTTCATAAGAGCATAGAGCATTGTTGCAATAGTAAAACTCTTCGTTGTTGTTATAGCCAATTACTGTGTTCTCAGCGGTATCATCACAACACACCTGAACAACATTAACATCTCCTGGTATACATACATCTGCACACACCTCACATAAGGAATCTGCAATTAATTCCCCCTCATCATTAGTACTGAAGTTACCAGGATTTGTAACTCCCGAAGACTCACAGCATATAGGTGTAGGTGATTCCCCTTCACAAGGTAACTCTACGTATAATAACGAATTAAAATTAAGTTCGAATTCAGCAAAGCTACCTGCTTCTTCATTATACACAGGTGTTATTGCATACACATTATACCCAGGTAACTCTGTTGGAACTCCCTCTCCTGAATTAGTGTGGGCAACATCTACACCTCCGTCTAGCATTCCTATATTATCTATCCCAGCCGAAGGGTTGTAAGTAGCCCCCGATATGTTTTTGATTGTATCAATATAACCAGATACACTTCCAAATATAGTCGCTATTATATCTGTCTCTAAAAGATTGACAAGCTCCTGTGTAATCCTAAAGTAATATGTAGGAGTAAGAGAAGCTACAGTGTCTGGAGGGACATTTATAGTGTTATACAATGAAGCATTAGTCTCTATAACATTCTCGTTACTTACTCCTCCCGTAATAGTGTAGAGTATTTCTGCATTAAAAACAGGGTTAACACACTTTAAAATAGGATTACTCTGTGATATTACCTGACACTTAGACGTAACGTTAGGTGCATCTAAGTAGTATATATCTCCATCTACATCTTCTGTAGTATAGCCTGAAGAAAGCGTGTTGAAATCCAACTCACTTTCTGTAGAGAGTATTGCGTAAGGAGTTTCAAAATTAGTATAAGGTATAATGAAGGTTGAAAAAGACACTGTAACCGCATCCTCTATAACTTCCCCAAGAGTTAGGTAAGTACATACTCCTTCCACTATTGCTGTAGGATCATAATCCTCTGCTATAGGATCCATACATCCTGTACAGGAAGCATTTCCTCCATTACAAACGCCACACTCATCTTCTACATGTCCTTGACAATCGCAGTCTCCTTCAGGAATATTTTGACAATTAAGGCACTCATATGTAACATCTACTTGATCTGCAGGCACACACTGAGAGCAGAATGGATCGTTACTAGGCATATACCCACAATTGCATTCTCCAATTCCTGCTGCATTCTGAGTAGCTAGTCCCCAAGGTACACATTCTGTCACACCTTGTTCAAGTTGAAGGCAATCTGCTACTTGATTTCCACAGCAGCCATCTTCGTTAGTCCCTGCAATGTTACTAGTGTTATAAGAAGTTTCCCCACAACCGTCTATAAAAGCAGGTCCATTACAAACTCCTTCAGCATCAACATCTCCTGATATAAATTCACCTGTAAAGTAGTTATGATACCCTGTAAAAGCTTCATCGTAAGCGCAAATTATATTGGTGTCTGTATTATTGAGCACCCATCCTTCAGGTTGAGTATCTTCGCAGTAGAATGCATAAACATTAGGATTTCCTAAGCCATCTCCTTCTGAATCTTGGTAGTATAATATTTTTTGAGTAGCGTCACAGTCGCAGAAACCCTGCTCACCGTCTGCCCCCATTTGGTTTTCAGGTAGAGTATACACTCCTGTTTCTGCGTCAGGGCACCCACAAAGAGGCGCATCTATGTCTCCTGAGCATCCATTGCAGAATCCCGCATTAGGATTTTCATCACAATCACAGTTGTCAGGTGTAGGAGTATCACAATCGCAGTACCCATCAATTATAGGCTCTTCTCCACATCCACAAACCTCATGGTAAGGTTGCGGAACCGCAGGAGTAGGAGTGATTGGGTCGTTATACTCGGAACACTCTACACAATGTGTATCATGTCCGTTTTCAGTCGTATTAGTAAGTCCCTCATTTCCGTCACATTCACACCCCGTAAAAGCGTAGATACATTTAGAACTATCATTCTCCCAGTTTGCAGGAACTGTGCTAGAGTCAAAATAGTTACAAGCGCTGGAGTCCATACACGCAGAGTATATACACATACTACCATTTTCCACTCCATCTTGAGGAGGGACAGGAGAGTAGTTTACTGCGTTTGGATTGTTGCAATACTCACAAGGCTCATAATTAACTCCTCCTACATTAGTATAGGCAGGAGATGTACCAGCAGGGTAGCACCCACAATTAACATAAGCATTTGGAGTATCGCAATCGCAACCCTCGTCTGCAAACTCACAACTCCAATCATGCACAGTAGCCTCAGGGTCGTAGTTACACGCGTTAACGTCTGTACACCCGAAAGTTTTGCCTGACATAGCTAGAGAGCCAGGCTCATCAAGTGTCACATTCTCATGAGACAAATCTAAAGACGTAGAGTACAAACCTAAGTTCATAGATTCATTTGATAGCCTTATTGCTGCTGGTGCATGTTTAGCGTAGAACGCTCCAGTCGCATTCTGATTAATTATAAGCCCTAACGTAGGCACAACTGTACCATCGTTTGTAAATAAAGTGTATATCTGACCATCTGCAGCTTTAAACATACCCGATAAGTAGCTTTTTGCTTTCAGTGTATCGTCAACATAATCTAAATCTCCTGAAGCGTCATGTGTAAAGGAGTCTGGAACCTCCTGCCCAACAAAGTCCGCTGTCTTATCGAACTCTCCTACAAGGTTAACATCACTTGCTACTATAGTCGCATTATTTATATAAATTTTAAGGAGCTTAGAAGGGTTACCAATTACGTCCATATCTTTATCTCTCAATAAAACATATAACCATTTTTTGTTTTGAGAGAATTCTAACCTAGCTACATTATAGTTTTGGTTAGCTGCTAATGAATTTAAAGCTCCTACAGCTTCAGTTGACATTGTACTTACTGCCGCTATAGGTTTAGATGCAACATCTATAACTTGTATCTCAAAGTTATCTTCTGCATGCATAGCTACCGCAACAAGAGATGCATCGGTGTAAGCGGTAAAACAAGTGTTTTCTATAGGAGTATCTCTATCGAATCCCGCTGCAGATGTAAGAAGTGTTGTCTCATCCTGAAGATTAGCGTAGAATTTAATTTGATCCAAGTTAGTCTTAATGTACATAGGAAAATTAACAAGAGGCATGGGGCTATATACAGACGCCCCCTTAACAATTATCTCTCCTGTAAATGAAAATGGCGGTATAGGCAGAAAAGTAGTTACTCCTGGGATCCCATTGTTCAGAGCAAATTCAGTAGCAATTCCTAAATCAAGTCCTAAAGGGGTTGTAGTGCTTAAGTTTTCCCCTGCAGTGAATTCTACCGTGGATACCATAAATATTCCACTAGCATAAGTAGTGCCCGTCTTTTCTATATGTACAGCAACCTCATATAAGTTCCCCCCCGATATAGGCGTTACAGTAATACAGTTATCTGAACCAAAGTTAATCCCATCAATAGTAGTAGATCTCAATACGTTATCATCTCTATCCCATATAGTAACAGTAGCTTCATCTGTAATAGCTGCTGTTAATAGTAAATTACCCCCAGCGTCATTAGCCGTGGCAGACCCTAACCATTCATCATTTCCAGCAACTAGTCCTTCAAGGTCTGTAGGACTGTTTGCATTTAAAACTCCTCTAGGGGAAGCTATGTATGAAGACAGTTCGTAATTATTTGAAACCGAATACGAACCTACCTCAACAAAAGTGTCGTCAGTAAGAGAAGGTGTTTCCTCGGTGTGGGTAGGTAAATATAAAGATGTTGTACTAATACGCACAAAACTATTAGCGTTTAGTATAAAGGCCTGCACACCTGTAAAGGTATCTGCATTTAAAACTCTAACATACTCATTAGAACCTTTAGATAGAAAGTAGACTGAACTCCCCACTGTAAGTACCCGACTTATACCTGAATCTAAAGGGTCAGCAACCATTTGCACAGAAGCACTTATTATAGCCCCATCATTACTAGTAATATCGTATATACCAATATACTTATCCATAGTATCAGGATCTCTTAGTATAGCATATAAGTAATTGTTGTCTTTAGAGAAAGACATAGATATAGGTGTATATCCTCCTGCAGATATTACGCCTGCATCTGCAGGATCTCCCCCACAAACATGCGCTTCTATACCACCATCATTAGGTCTTAATAGAAAAGGAGACTGAGAGTAGATAGCCATTAATATAAAGCCATGCTTAGTTGCGTAGGCTACTTTGTAGTACCCAACTTCATTCCCGTTTACGTTCCCTTTAGCAACCTGATCGTCATAGTACGAAGTAATATCTGACCCTCCTATCCCTATTTGAGAGGCTTTAACGTCTCCTATATCTTCAAAGAGTCTATTACCTATAACTACAGGTAACTGTGATATTAATTTCTCGTGGTCGGAAGGGGCGGTTAAATTTACAGTTGCGGGTGTTCCCGAGGAAGTTAGAGTTGACAAAGCGTCATCCCATTTATTACCAGATAAACTATATATACCCTTATCGTATTCATCAAAAGAGAAGCCTTCAAAAGTACTTATAATCGTATACCCGTCTAATGAGTCAGACGAAGTTTTACCTATAGTGTGTCTATAGTGGTATGTACCGTCTCCTACAGCAATACCGTTGTGCATTCTTTTTATAACTGAAATAGCTTCTACCCCATATCTAGCGACTAGCGCACTACTGTAAAGATCAAACATTACTATCATGTCCACATACCCATCAGCTGTCCATGACTTGTATGATGCGAGTTTTTTAGATGCAACACTTGAGGTGTATGTAGTTATATCTTGTGCGTCCCCTACTACTTCAGCTGTTTGTGTGCTGTCTGCGTCTGCTAGGAAGTATGCGTAACTCTCAAACCCTACGGTTAAATCTTTTGATTTCAAATTAGCTGGAAACAACGCTATATCCTCTATATAGTTACCTAATGGAGCTTCTGACTCGCAGTTTACTACAGTAGCTCCAGTTGCGTCTATTTGGTTCGCTTCGGGATCTAGCTTGTGAACCCTAACTCCCGCTGCAGTAAATACTAAATTATTTCCTACTCTAATCATAGCGGGATTACCGTCTGATAGTTCAGGGTCTAAATAAGAAGGGGCAACATGTACGACTGAAGGGGAAGTAGAAGTTAGATTTAATAAAGAGTTAAACACTTGGATCTTCCCAGAGGTCTCTATCAGTGCGTAAAAAGTTCTCACCCCTTCATTAACAAACACCGCAGAGAAATCTGGAGTTATTGTAATAGGTAATTCCTCGCTAAATAATGTATTAATAATATTACCTCCTGGTAGTATATCACCTACACCGTTGGGTGAGGCTACATATAAAAAAGGGTCTGTATCAGTTTGTGTAATAACCCTAGAGCCTCCTACAACAGGAATAGCTTCTTCACAAGTACCATCATCATATGTAGCTGCGGAGTTATAATTAGGAGCGTTAGGGTTTATACATCCGTATACCCTAGGCAGGTTTGTGTCGTTACTTCCAAAGGAAGATGTAATAGCTCCTAAGGTTCCTGAAGTACTAACTTCAAGTGGGTTTAAGATAATACCATTACGGTCTACATTTAAACCGTACCTAACGATAAATGATTCTCCAAGTAGGTTAGGATTAAGAATACTAACCCCTGAAGATGCCTTGAAACCTAGAAGCCTACCTACTCCGTAAACTAAGTAGTTAAATGTATTTAAACCTCTAACTGCTCGTAAAGATACCCACTCTTTAGAAGGGTCTATATCTACCGTAGAGCCGCTAACTCTAATAGCTAGACCTTTAGGTAGCTTTGTTGCTTTCAAAGTTATATCTGAATCTCCTTCTACCATCTTAAAAGTAACTTGGAGAGCATTTTTGTTTTTAGTGTTTTTTCTGTATAAAGAATTTAACAATGTTTCCCACACCGTAAATACATTCTGCACATCTGCTGAAAAATCAGCGTAAGATAGTCCAGATGTAAAAGCACTTTCACCTTTTGCAGAAGCTTTCAGCGACTCCCCTAAAGAATAAGTTATCTCTACTGAGGAGTCTCCCCCTGTTTTAGATGCATTAATGGCACCTAATAACGGAGCAAATACCCCTTGAACGTTAACTTTAAGAGTCATCTATTTTATTTTAAAGGTTCTACTAGCATTGAATACACCTGAATATCTGTAATAGCAGTGGCGCAGTTAGCGGTTACTTTTGCTATTATTGAAGAACTCCAATCCATATTTAAACCATTTGTTACGTATGTATCAGCGGCTATACCCTCTAAAAGAAGGTATCCGTATGCTACAGCATATCTAGGCTCTTTCATTACGGTCACTCTTGCTACAAAAAAGTCTGAATTAGGAGCAGTGGTAGTGGTGTTAGTAACAGTCACAGTACCGTCTATCTCTATTGCAAGAGTTTTTGTGTTAGTGTTAGCTGCAAAAAACCCACTAACTTCTACAACAAAGCCTTGACCTAAATCAAAATCAGATAAATCAACATATGCTTGGTAAAGTGTTTCCGCAGACCCTGTTACCGAAGGGTATACTACACCTGCTTGCAATACTTTTTCGGAAAGCGAAGTTGTTGCGTGGGTGTTATTCTCTATATAGTAATTTTTACCATCATTGTAGATAGTAATTGCTTGATACTTATTAGATAAGTATTTAGCAGTATCTCCATCAATACTAGAGCCTGCAGCTTTTACTGTAATATTTCTTATATCGGCTTGCCCAAATTCATCCTTAACAACTAGTTTAAACATTTCAGGATCCTTAAGAGAAGTTATACTAGGTAGTGTTATAGTGCAAGAATTTCTTCTATTGTCTACAGCTAATATACCTCTATCACTTTCTACTACTGTATAAGAACTAACATTTATAGAAGTTCTGTTAAAAAAACTATTAGATAGTAAAGAGTCTTTAAGTTTTTTAGGGGTAAGTGCAGACGCATCTGAACTATACTCTTCAACCTCTCTGTCTGTAGCTATTTTTAATATGCCCGAGTTCTGCTCTGTAGCAGTTACTACATTAGTATTTAAAATAGCAAATTGATGTCCTGCAGAACTATACGAACCTCCTTTAGAGTTTTCAATACATATAAGAATATCTCCCATCTGTATCTCAGGGCCATTCTCCGCAAACACCTCAAATGCCTCCATCATTATAAAACAGTCTCCCGCTGCTGCTGAAGGTAATGAGTTGGCTGCAGTTTTAACAATTGTCTTAAGTACTCCTAAAAGTAAATCATCTGCATACTTTTTAGATATTAAATCTTCATTTCTAAATACAGAAGGCTGTTTATGGTAAGCTAAAGGAGTAGTAAGTTTTTTAGTCCCATCATCTCTTAAAACGTTATGTAGTTCTTTGTCTACATACTTTTTAGTAGTTAAGTGATTAGGGTCTGTAGGATCTAAAGCTTTAACCGCAGACGTAAACACGGGTGATTTCTTATTTATACTCTTCTTAGCGAGCTGCGATTGAAGTCCTTTAATGTTGCTTGCATTCTGAGCAGAAAGTCTCTCTACGGCCCCTAAAAAGCTTTCCTTAGAAATACTTTTAGTCTTGTCTCCTTGAACTACTACTATTAAATCGTTATTAGAACTAGAGGATGCCTTAGGCAGATTAGATATTTTAGTCATTATTATGTTTTTTTAGTAAGCCTTACAGCTCTAAGTTTCTATTATGTTCATCGGATAAAGAATTTTTACCGTCTAAAGATATTCTACTGTCTCTTCGTTCTACAATTCTTGAACGATCAATAAGACTATCAGTTAATATCTGTTTATCTGTTTTGTATACAATGTCTAACTCTATAGCTAGAACGTCTAGTAATTTGATAATCTTATCCTGGGTATCATCTGAATGTAATACTGAAGCGGAAACAGCATCTACGCCTCCTACAGCTGTAGAAGATTGTAGTGTGATTAAATTAGGGTGAGCTACTACCACAGCGTTATTGAAAAGCGCTCCTTTAGGTAGGGAAACCTTAATAATACCTCCTGTATAAGTAGCAGTAATGTTGTGAGTTCTTATGTCGGGATAGTCTGCAGATCTATTTATCCTATACGTAAAATCATACGCAGCTCCTCCTGTAGCACCGATATACTCATGAAGGGGTCTTGATATACATAAAGGGATTAACTTTCCTGCAGCAGTCTCTATAGATAATACTACCTTCTCAAACTGTGAAACACCAACCTCTAAAATATCTACAGATATAGCCGAAGGACTGACAGCTGATTTAGATGAAGCTGCAGAAAGAGAGTTACCTATGTAGTCAATCCACATAGACATAACATTAAATTTCCTAATCTTACTTCGAGACTTATTCCCAGTACCTAGACTATCAAGCATCTTTAAGGAGTAATCCATAAGAGCTTGCCTAGCCTGAATATATTTAGGAAGTATTAATTTAGAATTAAAAGCCATTATATATTATAATTTAATTGGTAAAGTTAATAATTTTATCTAAAGAAGCCTTAAGTTTCATGAGATTTTTAGCCTCTTTTTCTGTTTTATTGTTGACAGGTACTTTAAGTTGGTTTCTGAAGTATAGAGGGTTATCTCTATTAATTCCATCTGCAAGAGAGTATTCGTACAAAGTTCCGTCTAAATCCTTAATAAATTTACCTTTATAAGATATACCTAATAAAGTGTAAAGAACGTTTTCTACAAGTACACTTCCTATTATAAAGTTACCTACAGAAGTGCTCACTATGTCTCTAGAGGTAGCAGCCCCATTCGCGCAGGTAAGTACATAATCTTCGTCCGCTTGGTAACCTAGCAATAGGTTAAGACCCTGCCCTGCTTCTAAAACAGAACAGTCAAAATACTGAACTGAAGGGTACTCACATAAACTGTTATCCGCTATATTTACACAGCCTCCTGAAGTGTTCTCAGGCCCTATAGTCTCGGACGAGAGTAGGTTATCCGCGCAGCTATATTGATACGGGAGGATAAATGCTAGAGCAGAAGAGCTCCACGCGCTCCCTGCATTAAATAGGCTTGCGGGATTAATAGTGCTGAGATAAGGGGAGGGCCCTGAAATTCCCGCCACACTTCCGTCAGGAGTTATATCTGAGCTGCTATCATATCTATTGCACACAGGAAGCTCTTGCTCGTCACATACATAGTTAGCGTATATAGGTATTGAGTCTAAGGAGTATATAATACAAGAACCGTCGTCTACATTAGCCCCCGAGTTGTAGTTGTGGGCATCAGGATTCATACACCCGTATACTTTATCTACACAGTTCCCGCTAATAGTTGCAGTAGGGTTGTAGTTTAAAGAGTCTGGATTCATACACCCAAGCTCATAACTAGAGATGTCATATGCATCTAAATAGTCTAAAGCATCATCGATATACCCCTGAACACTTTCCATCGCAGAATCAGTGTAGTCTAGTTTTCCGACCAAAGAGTTTAAACCTATTAAATTAGCGCTTTCTATCGCTCTACCTAAAACCCCTGTATTCCCTTGTAACATAGCATTTACCTTTTCTACAGCGCTCGTAGATATATACTTTGGTTTTGTAAATTCACGAAGATAGTGCATTATATTTTGAGTGTAGTTCCAATCTATAGGTCCATATAAATTATCTGCGGCAGAAATTCC
>TARA_R110001632_G_scaffold13218_6_pt1 | contig 11742 bp, 12 predicted proteins | sample TARA_R110001632 | Tara Oceans TARA_R110001632 (sample SAMEA4398266) | marine metagenome | biome: Polar Biome; feature: [SRF] surface water layer (ENVO:00010504); material: water (ENVO:00002006), including particulate matter (ENVO:01000060) such as... | depth 5 m
TGGTTGGCTTGATTTTCTTCAACAAAAAGTTCCAAAAAATATTGAAAGATACACTTTCTTCTATCCTTGTTTTGTCCTTTTCAGAAAAGATGACTGGAAAAAAGGAGGTAATGTTTTAGGTTTAACAAATGCTGGGTTTGTTATCAGAGACCCTTCTGGTAATTACGGACTGGAGAAAAACGGTCAATCTTTACAACAAAGAAATGTTTTACCTCAAAAATTAATCATCGGAGTTTTAAATGGAGAAATTAAATTTGAACCCAACAAAGATTTATATGTAGAACCCAAAATAGAAGAAGTGGAAGAAATTAAGGTGGAAGAACCAAAAGTGGAAGAAGTAGAAGAAATTAAGGTGGAAAATAAAGTGAAACCGAAAAAAGGAGACCAACCTTTTTTAATTAGAGGATATCACGACGAGTAATTATTATATCATAATAATTACATAAAGAAAAACAAAATAAAATTATGCCAACTCAAGAAGAGGTATTTAGATTTTTCTGTGATTTAAGTTTTAAACTTAACCAGGAAGGTTATCCTATTTTAGACAACCTGAGACATGAATTTCCTGGTATTCCTTCACAAGAAGAAATTTTAGAAGACAAGCAAGATGATGAGGTTATACAGGAGCTTGTTGCTAGTGAAGATTAATCTAAATATTTTAGAGCCTTTTCGATAAAAAGATAACAATCGGGGTAACTTTTGGTCTCACAGATAAAGGGTACCCTCTTAAACAACCTAAATAAAATTGCCAAAAGTCTCGGGTCTTTCCAGATGAAACCTTTGCCCAAAATTTCATGGCGGTCTTTTCGGGCTCCAAATTTTTCTTTGCTGTCATTAAGGTGAATTACCCGGAGATATTTTAAACCTATCTCTTTCGAAAACTCTTTTTTGAACCGAACGATTTCTTTTCCATCTGACAAATCAAAATCTCCGGCTGCAAAAAGATGACAAGTATCAATACAAATACCTATGTGGTCTGAGATACAATTACCATGTTTATCTTTCTTTTTTTCCAATTCTTGGATGATATATTTCATTTCTGATATGTTTCTGGGGACTTTTGACCCTTCGCCAGCACAGTTTTCTAACAACAACATTCCAAGACCTTCGGTTCCATCTTTGTAAATCTGATAAACACTCTCAACAACTATATCCAAAGTTTCTTTCAAATCCCTTTTCACTTTATTAGAAGTGCAAGTTCCTGGATGAATCACCACACCAGAAACAGGAAACTTGTTAATATGCTTCAGTTCATTTATAATTTTACGTTTACAATATTGTTTAAATTTCTTGTCACAAGAGAGATAATTTGTTAAACACGAATGAATGAAAAATCCCCTTTTTCCAATAATTTTAGAAGCTTCTTCTACATCTTTTGAGTCAAGGACTCTAGATTCTCCACCACACTTGTTTCCAAGATAGACTTGAATAACATCAATATTATCATCAAGAGAAAGAATTAAATCTGTTAGGGTTTCATCTTTGGTAAAGGAAATATGAGTTCCTATTTTCAGTTTCATTTTAGATTAATATTAATCTAAAATTTTATCATTTTTGTTTCCCCAAAAATGAAAATTAAAAAAAAAATAGGAATTATAATTGTCAGCTCCAGAGATGAACTTGTTCCTGCGGTTCCTGCTGGTGTCAGCTGTTCCTGTGACGGGAACCGTGTACAACCTAACCCCGGTAGACTACCAGGGGTGCAGCTACGACCTCATGGTCGCGTCGTGCTACGACGCCTGCGCGTCTCGGCACTGCGGAGACCTCAAGGTCAAACAATCGATCGTTGAGTGGACCATGGACTTCAGGTCGGAATCGTCACCGGCGTTCAAGCAAGTCTACTGGGACTGCCCGGTACTCCTTACCACCAAGGAGTACGGGAGGAGCTGTCGGGGTCAGCACAGCTGGGCCCCTGGCTGGATGGCCGAGGCAATAGCCGAGGTCAAGGCCAGGGCCATGGTCAATGCCAAGGTCGATGCCATGGACTCGGCCAAGTCACCCTGGTGGAAGAAGGTCTCTGACATTCTTCCATCCTTGTGATTTTCTTTCAAAGAAAGTAAATCAAATTAGAAATAAAAGAAGACAAAAACCAATAATCCCACTAACAAGGCAAACAAAAAAGAGACCCATAATATATTTTCTCTTCCGTTATCACTCAATAAAGTATTATCAAGATTGGCTTTACCTTGGCTAGTTGGAACACCAGAACCACTAGTACTGAAGCTTAGTAAATAACCCCCGTCTCCAACAATCCATCCTGGCTGGGTGACAAAAATAAAGAGATAAATGAGGGACCAAGATATTAAGACATACAGAAAACATAAATGATATTTACTAATCATAACATTATTAGTTTCAACATAATATGTAACCTTATCACTTGCCATTTTTATTTTATAAAAAAAGATTTTTATTCTTTTTCTTTTACTATTATTTATTAGTAATAATAAATAAGTTGATAAATTTACTTCTTGGAATGGTTATAAGCTGTAATCTTACTCAGTTTCTGCTGAAGCTCACGAGCCATCATGATGTTATCTTCGTCCTTCAGCTCCTCACGCTCATCCTCAGCCAGGAGCTGGGGAGGGATACGGTAGAAGTTGTTGAAAACCATCATGGTGGTGTAAAGGAGACCCGTGTCCTGGTCATAGACAGGTTTTCCAGAACGACGGTCGACACGGCTAGAAACACGGGCAAAAGCCGACTTGCTTCCAACCGAAATGTTTTCCTTGATGCGCTCGGCCTTCTCAGAAGGGACATCAGCAGGAATCTTACGCTTGGAGAGGTCCTCCTTACGAAGAGTGTATTTGGTGGTTCCAAATGCGGTCTTCATACGGCTATCAGGGAGGAAACGACCAGCAGAGTCAGGGGTCTTGAGTTCGTTAGCCTCAATGTAACGAGAGATGAGAGAAGTAAGGATACCGGAGGTCGACATGCGCTTACTGACAAGGATGTCGATATGATCCTTGAGTTTATCTCCCTTGGGCTCGGTGGGGTCGAGAGGTCCAAGGTTGGCTCCCTTGTAGAAAGCAACAAGCTGGTCAGAGACATAGAAAAGAGAGTTGAGCTGGGTGTTGGTGCGAGTGGTCTTACGTTTGCGGTTGGCGAAAATTTTACGGAGCTCACCAAGCTGGGAGACGTAAGCAGAAGAATATTTGCTGACGTCACTACGCTTGATGGTGTGACCGCCAGGGATCTTGAGAGGCTGGTTAGCGGGGAGCTTACCAAGTTCCGAAGTCAGACGGACGATTGCCTTGTGGGTCTGCTGGAAATACTTGATGTGCTCAGAAAATTCTTTGGCCGAGCAAGGGCCATCAGAGCGAGAAGCAGCTACCGAAGTGGGTGAGAGTGCGGATGCCATTTTTATTAATGGAATCTTCTTTAAACCTTTTTCCGGTATTTTCCCTTATTGATTACAGTTATTTTATTTTTACAAGGGATTTCCCCAAAAATGAAAATTAAAAAAAAGTAGTTTATATTAGTGCTTGCTCCAAGATGCCATACGTTCTCAATGCAAGTGCTGCCGGTCAGTGTGTTGGGCGGGCCACGAAGATTGCCGAAGAGTTGCGTGCTGGACCGGCTGCCGAGCACGGTCGTATCCTTTTCGGGACTCTGAACGTCTGCGCAGGGGATCGGACCACTTCGGTTCCTCTCGAGGGCAACGAAGACGACAAGAATTGCCTACACTGTGTGGTGGTGGTATCCCCTGGAGGCAGTCCGAAAGCCTCCGAGTTGATTGTCTGCGACCCGACATACGACCCGCTGGCAATGAAAGATCCTTTGGGCAGGCTTGTCTCGATGAAGAGGTACATCCAGGCTTACCTGGAACTCCTCGACACCGAACAGGTCAAGCCGGATGTGGTCTTTGTGAACCTCCGCAAGAGGGACAACGAGGGGATCATCCCCTGTGACGTTCCTCTCTTCTTCACCCCTGGAGGAGATCCTTGCTGAAATCGCAACACGCCTTTCGATTTCATTTATATTTTTCTTAAATCTCTGACAACTTGAGAATCAGAAGAAAAGAAAGTTTTGATTCCTTGAGGTGTCACCATACCAATAGATTCAAAATGAGCTTCCTCAATATAATTAATTAATACAGTATTTCTCCCTTTCAATAACAATTCATTATCTCCTGTTTTATATATTTTTCTATTCTTTTCATTAATAATAATAATATCTATATCCAGTTGGTTGGATATTAATTCTAAGTAATACATATTCAACCATTTTCTAGAACACAGATGATGTTTCATGTAACCTATATCCATCTCTTTTAAAAATTTACTCAATTCTTCAATTTCTCCTCTGCTCAAATTTTGATAATATGTCTTTTCATCTTCCTTTTCATCTAAAACTTCGGATAGATTTCTTCTCATCGTATCAGACATCTTAATCCTTTCATTAAATCCTAATTTTCTGTATTTGTTATTAAAAGAATACAAAACAGAGTGAAGTAAACAAGAACCATCCCCGATAGTATCTATGGTGACAAATCTGTACGGGAGACCTTCTATTTTAAAATTTTTCCTCATTTTTTATATTTCATATTTATTATATTGATATGAAATATATAAATTTCTTAATTATCCTCAACTTGCATAATTGTAGCACTGGCGTGAAGACGCTCTTCTTGGGTTTTAGGATAACTGGTAAAAACAAACTTCTTGGTGTGGGATAAAAGCGAGAAAACCAAATATTTGTTACTTGTTTTGTTCTTGTCGTCCAGAGTAACAGTCACTGACCCAGAACTCAAGTTAACTCCAGGAACAAACTTTCTGGGGTCATCTTTCATTAAAACACTGTTCTTCCACAGATTGAAACCAGGAGTACTAGGAGTATTGGTGAACTGGCTCAAAGAATAACCTCTCTCGGTTTTATAACTGGATTTGTTGTCAAGAACAACACCAATAGAAGACTCGATTCTGGTGCTTTTGACAGGAGAATGGTCAAATGTATCATGAGTATAATGAAGAACAATAGATTTTTCCGTCTCTGAATCTGTTAAATTTTGAGCTCCCCAATAAACAGTATCAACCGGAAGAGTGAATTTGGAATCCACTTTCAAATTAACCTTCTTTCCGAGAACGGTTTCGTTTTCATCTTCGATGTAGTAAACGCTTCTGGTGAAATATTCTTTCTGACCATTGGTTTCGTCCTTCCGACAGGAAACATAATCACACTCCTTAGTAGTTAAAGTGGTATACAGACCTTCCATTTCAGGAATAGGGATACTATCCATGTTACCAGAAACTTCGATAAGAGATTCGTCAAACTCAACCGTCTCACCTTCCGAATTTCTAATTAGAAGAAGTTCAGAAAGTTTCAGTTTGAACTCAATAATATGTTCAAGTCTATCATTGTGACCACAAAGATTTAAAGGAAAGGCATCACTCTTATCCCTGGCATAACACCAAGGAATGTAAAGAGAAATAAATTCCTTACGAAGATGGTCGGTCCAAGAAGTCAAAGATTCACGGTTTCCAACCTCCTGAGAAACAGTTTCCCAATCCTTACGGAGCTTGAGTTCGAAGTTAAGAAGCTTGTCATTTCCAAATTGAAGCTCTACATCGTTAAAATAAAGTCTATATTCTCTGATGAGGTTAATAAATAAATCATCACAAAATCTGATTTCATAACCTTCCTTTGCTTTGATTTCAGGAGTAATAGTAGACATCATGGAACGATGAAGAGAATGATATGGGAAAATTTTAGAACGATAGGTAACGTGTTCTGGGTTGGTAGGAACATTCTGGTCCGTCATAGATTCCCAAGAACTCTTATACCATAAAGTCTTCTGTTTTCCACGTTGATGAACACTGTAAAGGACATTATTTTTATCATTTAAATCGCCTGGGTTCCCTGTAGGAAGGTGCATCTCCTTCTGGACGACCGAAGAATCTAACAGATTTTCATACTTGTTAATTTTGTTCGACATTTTGTAATCCAAACCATTTAAACATTTTCTTTGTTAACTCTTTTCATAATATCGTCAACGCTTTCATCTAAATTAGAAGTTATGTAATTTTTGTACATTATCTCTAATTTGATTCTTGATAAATCTAGATATTTTCCGTCAGGGTCAACAAATATTTCTAATAGTTTTATTAATTCTGAATCAGAATAACTTCTAATAAAGGAAGGGATGTAAACATCTCTCTCATCTATCATTTCTTCTTCTTCCATTTCTTCTTCTATCATTTCTTCTTCTATCATTTCTTCTTCTACAGGGGAAAGAGTTTCGTCTAACAAAATACTTGGTTTAGTTTTTATTTCCTCTTCTTCTGATTCCTCTTCCGAAGAAGTTTCCTCCTCCGAAGAAGAGGAAGAATCCTCAATATACAATTCTTTGATAGTAGTCATATCAGAATTATGTTTTAATTTATTGAGATAAGACATATATTTTTCCAGATAATAAGCATCAATATCGTTGTCTTTCATTTGGAATAATTCGTCAATAACAACCTTGTCTTTTTCAAAATTTAAGATAGTTTTGATACCTTTAGATGTTTTGATACCTCCAGTTTCAAATCCTTCTCCAATCTTCAATCCTGTCAAAGAAACAGGAGTATCAGTTTTAAAAATCATTACATACGGATATTCTTTCTGATGAATCATAGTTTTGATAATAGATATTTCTGTGCTCCAGCTTCTACAAAGAAAAACATTAAACTTCATAATATTAGACAGAAAACCTAATAAGATATCTTCATTTTTACACAAATCACTATCAATAGAGTTATATAAATTTTCTGGTGATAAATTATTTCTTCTGTGTAAATTAAACTGTACCATTTCTAAATATTGTTCAGCTTCTTTTCTCATCATAGGATCTTCTTCTTCACTCATTAACATTTCTAAATTTTTAACTTTTTCCATATAAATTTTAGTGATATACCTCTGTTCTATCATATCTTTCAAAAAATTAATATCTAACAGTGAAAAAATATTAGAGTTACCCATAAAAACTTTTTTAGTCTCGGTAGAAAATAATGGATAACTCACTTTCATATCCAAATATTTATCATCGTCGTTAATTTTTTTGATGATAATCAAATCAAAAATACTTCTTCCTTCTCCCATAAATCTGAGTTTAAATTGAGATTTCATGTTTGACATTTCATAAGCTTCCATGATTTTTTTATACAGACCTGTGTTAGTTTCTTGACTTGGCATGGACAAGAATTTTTTTAACTCCTGTTTAAAATCTTCTAACATTTTAGTTCTATCATCTATATTAGAAGTCTCTTGATATTCTTTAGAAATAGCCATCATCAGTGCATCTAAAGAACATGGATCTGCTCCAAGATTATTGATTTTAACAAACTTTTTATTACTGAAACTAGTATGTAATAAAGTATAAATATCCTTTGAATTTGGTAACGGATACACTACAGAACTCATTTTTTAATATACCATATTATTTTATCTAATCTTATATTTGGTTATTATCAATTGTAATTATGATTAATTACAATCAAATGAGATAAGAAGATTTGTCAAAAGTGTATGAAACCGTATCATCTTCCAAATATATCAACGGTTCAAAAGTTCCATCAGAATGTCTCACTAACAAAATGTATTCTTCTTTTTCTCCTATCATTAATTTTTTCTTTCCATCAAAGATTTTGATTCCAATATCGAAATGTGTTACCACATCTTCTAGAGTTTTAATTTTCTTAGAGATAATTTCAACCATTCCAACTCTTTTGTCAAAATCACCCATTCTATATTCATCGTCTAATAATTTCAAAACAGAATGATGAAGTGAGTAGTCCATGTCTATAGTGGCTACTCGATAAATATTATCTTGAAGATAATAAATTTTTTCAATCTCATCATCTCCTTTAGCAACTATTCTACCGTTATCTTCAACACCTTGGTCTGTATTAACAAAAAGTCTCTCCAATTTATATTCTTTTTTAATTGGTTTATCAACCAGGCTCATACCATACGAGAATAAATTCAAATAATTAGTTTCAGATTGTGACATTAAAATATTAACAACTCGAGGTTCTCTAACATAGACTTTCTTCATTCCAACCAAAGAATATAGTTCCTCTAATTTTACTAAATATTCAATCTGCTGTGAAACAGTTTTACTATCTTCAATATCAACAAAAACTTGATTCTTACCTCCCTTTTTCAAAGTGATGGTATTCCAAACAACCTCATTCTTTTTTAACTCTTTGAATACTTTTTCGACTTTGTCTCCGTTAATAGTATAATAAACCATTTCTAATTTATATTGACCTCCTCTAGCTTTATATTCTTTATCAATCTGTAGAATAGTATTAGCTAATTTTTGTAAGTTGTCTCGAGAACTCCAAAAGAAAGAAAGACTAATCATAAAAGTCAAAGTTAATTTTTCTTTACTCATATCATCTGGAAAGAAATTTTTCATTCCATCTAAAATCTTTTCTGTATCCTCTCCTTTGGTTTCTTCCAATAATCTAAACTTTTCATTGAATTTATAAAATCTGGGCATAGATAATCTTCTCTTAAATTCTTCTGAAAATTCTTTGTTGGGTTCTACCGATAACACCTTTTTAATTTTAGAATTATAACCAAACTTGGCTAAATCTCCTCCTTTACCAGCACCAATATCAATCACATATCCTTCAATATCATTGATTAATTTACTTTTGATAAAGGTATTGTTAAATTCTCTCATCAAAACTGTGTCCATTCCTCTAAGAGTTTCTTCTGTTATCGGATTATTTTCTTGGTAACTTCTAACAATTTCATTAACTGTTTCTGTTTTGTTAGGATATTTTTTGTCACCTCTAATCCTTTCCGGTTTCAAAATTATTCTATCTTCTTCAAATACTGGAAAGAATTCTACAATTTTACCATCCATCGATTCTTCAAAATCTAACACAAATTGTAAATCTTCAAATACTTTAGGCTGTCTATCGTAAGAATATATTTTACCTTCTTTAACCAAAAAGTCCATAGACCTTTTCTCCACCGGTTTGAATTTACACACATCCAAATATTTGGATAGAGTTCTATCTCTCTTAGGTTTCATTTGGCCTTCAGCAACATAAGGTGAAAAATTAGGAGTAAAGATGTAACCATCTTCTTGATAGAGTATCTTGTCTTTGTCAGAATAACATTTACCAAATCCTTGATAAAAACTTTCAGAAGTTTGTCCCAAATTAAAAATTCTCTTTTCCAAAATCTTCATTTCATTGACTCCCTTACAAACTATTTCCATATTGTAAATATCTTTCAAATATTTGATACGGTCAGGATAGTTCTTATTAATGACAGATTCTCCTTTGTAAGAAATTGTGTCAAAAGGAAGGAAAACGGCTTTAAATTCAAAACCGGACCCCTTTTTCAACTTTTCTCTGATAATATATTCTCCAGCAAATATACTTCCTTTCAGATTTTGAAATTCATCAGTTAGATGACAAACTCTAATCTTATCTCCTTTTTGATTCATCAACCAAACTCCAAATTTATAAACTACTAAGAAAAATTGAATTCCATCTGCTTTGATAGAAACCGAAAATCCTTTCAAAATAGATTTAGGTTTCGTCACATCTGGTTTCAACAAATCCCTGGGTCTAGAAACTAAATTATATTTAATTTCGTCACCAGAAGTTATTCTTCCGTTACTTAATTGTTGATTACAAAAAGAGATAGTTTGTTTCAAATAATTAGTAATGACATTAAAATAAAACGAAATTTTATCTCCAAATTCTCTTTCGTTATATTTATCAGGAGAAATAATTTCTAATTCCAATTCATAACCAATATTTTCATCTCTGGTAACTTTTGTCAAGTCAATACTAATATTTCCATCTTGGAACGATATCCTATCTTTTTCTCGTTTGAAATCGTATTTACGAATATCGCTTTTGGAAGCTTTTTTAGATTCTTCTTTGGAGAGATGAAATTTTATAGTTTTGTTATCTAAATTTAAATATTCTTCAAACTCTCTAGTTTTACTAGTGTCAGTATAGACACCGTCTTGTTCAGTAATCCTTCTTTCTTTAAGATAATAATCTGTAGAAAAAGATTCTTTTTTTTCCATCTTAGAAGAGAGTAATTCTTTCAAAAGTTGATAATCTGCTTCATCAATTGGGGTAATTTTAGCTTCAATTTCTAGATTATCTTTCTTGGATAATCTAGAAACAAAGACAGAGATTTTCTTGGTCACATCATATACAGATGTCATCTTTTTATTTCTTTTAAAATAAAAGAATATCAATTTTATGTTATAATTTTGTTTTAGTACAAGATTGATAGGAGTTTAAAGTAATATGATATAAAATGAGTCAAAATATATCCTCTGTTGAAAAATTTAAATCTAATCTCCTCATCCTGATAGATATTATATCTGAAATGTTTGAGGAAGGTTATGATAACAAAGTTATCGGGACTGATTTTAAACTGCTCCCTATTCTCAAGATTGTCATTTCCAAGACACCGTGTGATTACATGTTGAAGAATTTCATCAGGAAAACAAATAAATACTGGGATAAAATTTATGAAAAAGACATCGAATTCTTTAAAACACTAGGATTGGATCTTTTTAACTTGGTCAAAGATAAAGGAGTCGAAGAATATACTAAAGATTCTGATGATGGTTTTTTGAATAAAATATCAGGGAATCATGTTGATTTATTCAAAGAACTGATGGAAGGCGAATATGTTGTTGAAGGAGAAAAAGTTTCTATTCTAGACGATGAAAGGAGAGATGATATTTGGAAGATTCTTCATTCTTTTGTTAAGATTTCTGTTGTTTATATTCATCAAGAGAGAAAATACCAAGATGGGAAATACCAAGTTGAATTTTTTCCAGAAGTCAAAGTCAAGAGCAACGTTTCTAGATGGAATATCAAATCAATTAAATTTGAGTAATATTTTCATATTTTATGAAAATATTAATTTGGAGGAGTCACATCATCATCTAACATATGATTATGATAGATAACAAAAACTAGACCTAACAAAAATAAATAGGTAATAATTATTCCAGGAAGCCCAAGTTCATCAAAATATTTATTCTCTTTCTTTTTTCCAGTTTTTGTCGGTGAAGTCTTGTCAGAAAACATAAAAATCCATAACCCTAGCATCGTCAGACCTGAAAAGGCTAAGAAGAAAAAAACGCTTGTCATAACTTCATATCCTATACTGGTTTTATTATTATATCTAGATATTGTCAATTCTTGTGTCATTTTATAATACAAAATTTATATAATTTTGAGAAACCCAATAACGAAAGAAAGAGAAAAATGATAATAAATATAATGATTTGTAAAATAAAATATGGGAGTGGAAGGATTCAAAGGATATCTTTTACATAATTTGCCATGGAAGAAAGCATTCCTAACCAAAAAAATAAGTAAAGTTTCTTCTCTATTTATGGACTTCAACAGTTTGATTCATGCAGCTAAAGGAAAAGTATATTATCCCGGAATGACAGATAATATGGTAGATGAAGAGAAAAAAGAATTGGAAAAGAGAAGAGAGAAATTATTGAAGAAAAGTAAACAAGTCTTACAGAATGAACATATCTCAATGGTAATCCAGATGTTGGAAGAAGTTGTCAAAACATTCAATCCGGTTGATAATCTTTTTATTGCTGTTGATGGAGTGGTTAATAGTGCCAAAATGACCCAGCAGAAAGGTCGTAGATTTGCAGCTGGTAAGAGAAACAAAGAAGATAAATTATTTATTTTTGATGGTAACGCTATCACTCCCGGGACTGATTTCATGATAAAACTAGAC
>TARA_R110001632_G_scaffold47551_3_pt1 | contig 11742 bp, 8 predicted proteins | sample TARA_R110001632 | Tara Oceans TARA_R110001632 (sample SAMEA4398266) | marine metagenome | biome: Polar Biome; feature: [SRF] surface water layer (ENVO:00010504); material: water (ENVO:00002006), including particulate matter (ENVO:01000060) such as... | depth 5 m
AACATCAACAACATCTTTTAAACTTGCTCCAACGGTTTGTAAATTGGTGTCAATATTGTGTAAAACTTCTCTGGTTTGCTCTTCAATATTTAGACGCTTAGTGCCCATTTCATCAATAATATTTACTCCAGCAATACTATTATCTGCTCTTCTAGAACTCGTTCCTGAAACAAAAATAAAATCACCCACAACTTTTACGTGTGGGTATGCGCCTCTTGGTGTTACTTTTTTTTCTGACATATTTATGCGGTTGCTAATACTAATAGCTTTAAAGTTGTATTATAATTTCTTGTAGTTGCTGTTATATTTAACTTTCTCTCAAATAGATTGTTAGAAAGTTTTGTTCTTGCAAATCCTGTTAGACAATAAATATAAACCATATCATTATCAATTTGATATTCATCTCCATGAATTTCCTTTACATCAATTTCTACTTCTGTAGTTTGTTGATTCAAAAATACAAAGGCAACAATTTTAGGGTTCTCTGTTGGGAATGGATACGCAGCAATCGCATTTCTTAGTTCGGAAACGGTTTTAATAATAACAGGAACGTCATAATTAAACTTCTTTTTAATTCCGGCTTGTATCTTTATAATAACCTCAACTTTCTTTTCATCAGTATCTAAAATAATATTGCCACTCTGAATGTAGGTTTGAACATTTAAATACCCTAATCCATCTAATAATTCACGTAAATCTTGCATCGGGAGTTTGTTTTTTCCTGACACATTAATTCCACGTAATAAGATGATAAATCTTGTCATTTAGATCATTTTAGAATCTTAGCAGTTTCTTCTTTTACTTTTTTTAATATAAGTTGTAATTCATCTTTCGACATCTGTAATGACGTTTGAATGTCATTTCCTTCTACCATCTTCAGTAATGCTTTGTCTTGAGCTCTTCCTTTGGTCATAGCCTCATTGTATCCAATATGTTCGTTAAATGTCACTAAAGAATATTTTGAATAGTATTCGGTTGGAAAATTCTTTTCCAAATCCATTTCTATCGTTCGTTTTTCTTTAAATGAAGGATTTGCCACGTGATCTCGCATTTCATAATAATTATCAATCGCTAAATCTGCTATGGCATCTGCATCTTTCTTTCTTCGTTGTTCAAATTCTGAAAACACTTTCGTCCAATCACCTTCAAATTCATTTAACACTTCATCAAAGACAACAACATCTTCAAAAGAAGCATTCATTCCCTGTCCGTAAAAAGGAACAATAGCATGTGCAGAATCTCCCATTAATACGGTATTTCCTTTATATGCCCAAGGGTAACATTTTACAGTTCCTAATTTCCCAGTTGGATTGTCTTGAAATTCTTTTAAAATATCTGGAATTAGAGACAAGGTATCTGGGAAGTCTTTCTCAAAAAACGTAGTAATTTTTTCCTTGGTGATTAGATTGTCAAAATTATACTCACCTTCTGAATAACTTAGAAATAAGGTCACTGTGAAGCTTCCATCCATATTTGGCAAAGCGATTAACATATAATCTCCTCGAGGCCAAATGTGCAAATGATCTTTACTTATTAAATGATTTCCATTGGCATCGGCAGGAATTTCCAATTCTTTGTATCCGTGCGTTAAAAAATCTTGAGAAGCTTTAAACTCTGGGAATTGTTTTTCATAACTCTTTCTTAAAGATGATCCGGCTCCGTCTGTTCCAAAAATAACCTCCGCTTTCAATGTAAATTGCTCTTTAGTTTGATACGATTCAAACGTTGCAATTTTATTTTCTATATCGATTCCTAAACATTTGGTGTTAAAATGAATGTTCACATTCTCATGCTTCTCTGCTTCCGTTAATAGAATTCCATTTAAATCTCCTCTAGATATAGAATTTATAAACTCTCCGTCTCTTCCAGAATACTTAGACTCAAAAGTATTTGACGAAGCATCATGCATGAAACGACCTCTCATAGGAATGCAAATCTCTCTTGCTTTCTCTTCAACTCCAGCCAATCGTAACGCTTTTAAACCACGATCTGACAAGGCTAAATTTATTGATCTTCCTGCAGATATTTCGTTCTTACGTAAATCAGGTCTACTTTCATAAACCTCTACATCATATCCTCTTTGGGCTAAACGTAAGGCTAATAATGAGCCACATAATCCTGCTCCAACAACTAATACTTTTTCTTTTTTATTCATTTACAATAAACTCTTTAAAACTTCCACCATTCTATATACATCTTCAAAACTAGTATACATCGGTACAGGTGCACAACGAATAACGTCCGGCTCTCTCCAATCTGTAATAATATTATTTTCTGTCAGTTTTGTATGCAGGTTTTTATCTGCATTTTTCACCTGAACAGATAACTGACACCCTCTTTCTTTAGGATTGCTAGGTGTGATGATTTTGATTTGATCTGAATCAATTTGATTGATGAGATACTCAAAATAACCTGTCAGTTTTTTTGATTTTTCTCGCAATGCATCCATTCCTACTTTCTCGAAAATATCTAAAGAAGCTCTAATTGCCGCCATCGATAAAATTGGAGGATTACTTAATTGCCATCCTTCGGCTCCGGGCATCACATCAAAAGGTTGACGCATATTAAAACGTGTTTCTTTGTTGTGATTCCACCAGCCTGAAAAGCGTGATAATTTTTTATTATGTGCATGTTTTTCGTGCACAAACAACCCTGATAAACTTCCGGGCCCCGAGTTTAAATATTTATAGGTACACCAGGCTGCAAAATCTACATTACTATCGTGTAAGTTAGGTTGAATATTACCTGCTCCGTGAGCCAAATCGATTCCTACCATACAACCTTTAGCATGTCCTAATTCACCAATTCGTTTGATGTCTAAATATTGTCCTGTGTAATAATTTACGCCACCAATTAACAATAACGCTATTTCATCTCCCTGTTCTTCAAGAATGGTTTCTAAATCTTCCATTCTCAACAATTCTTCTCCTTCACGTGGTTTCCATTCAACTAAACCCTCATTGACATCGAATCCATGAAACTCTAATTGCGATTGCACTGCATATCTGTCTGATGGAAACGCATCACTCTCAATGACTATTTTGTATTTGGTTTTTGTAGGCTGATAAAAAGACACCATCAACAAATGAAGATTGGTTGTTAAGGTGTTCATCACCACCACTTCTATTGGTTTTGCTCCAACAATTTTTGCCATATTCTCAGTTAAAAACTCATGATACGACAACCATGGGTTTTTGGCTTCAAAATGACCTTCTACTCCAAAATTTGCCCAATCATCTAGTTCTTGCTGAATATATTGTTGGGTGATTTTAGGCTGTAATCCTAAAGAGTTTCCTGTAAAATAGAGCCATTCATTCCCTTCTTTATCTTTTGGAATATGGAATTCTTTTCTGAGGTAAGAAAGCGGATCTTCTTGATCTAATTGCTTAGCGCCTTGCCTACCGACTGGTAGGTTTTCAAGTGAATTTTGGATTTTCATCAATAAAAAAAATGATTATTCTCAAAGATAGAACAATCATTTTTTAGAAAATAACTTTTAGCTGTCATTCCTGCGAAACGCAGGAATCTGCTTTTTAACTAATATCTTTTTATTGATTCCTACCTTCGCAGGAATGACAAAAACTAATATAAAACTCTAAATTTTATCGTTCCATCAACGTTCTTTAAGGCTTTTATTACCTTCTTATTATATTCTTTGTCTATGTCAGTAATTACATATCCAACTTTAGCATCGGTAGATAGAAATTGCCCTGTAATATTTAATTCAAACTCAGCTAACACTCTGTTGATGTTTGCCATAACACCGGGAACATTTTTATGAATATGTAAAAATCGGTGTGCTTTTGTTTGTCTTGGCAATCTAATATTAGGAAAGTTTACGGCATCAACAGTATTCCCTGAATTAATATATGCCATTATTTTTCCAGGCACAAAATCTGCAATATCGCGTTGTGCTTCTTCAGTACTACCACCAACGTGTGGCGTTAAAATAACATTATCTAAACCTCGTAATTCTGTTTCATAACTTCCGTTTGCTCTTGGTTCTTCTGGATAAACATCTACTGCTGCTCCAGCTAATTTTCTAGATTTTAAAGCGTTTCTCAAAGCAATAATATCAACAACAAAACCTCTTGAAAGATTTACTAAATAGGCGCCGTCTTTCATTTGAGAAAACTCATCTTCTCCAATAAAATTTTTATTGGCTGCATTGTCATCAATATGTAAGGTAACAACATCTGAAATGGCTAATAAATTTTCTAATTTTTGAATACGAGTTGCGTTTCCTAGTGCTAATTTATCTTCAACATCATAGTAATAAACATCCATTCCCAACGCTTCGGCTAGTACAGATAATTGTTTTCCAATATTTCCATATCCAACAATACCGAGTTTCTTTCCTCTAACTTCACGAGAACCCTGTGCTGTTTTATTCCATTGTCCGTTGTGTAATTCTGTACTTCTTTGAAATACAGAACGCATTAACATAATAATTTCACCAATCGCTAATTCCACCACAGAACGCGTATTGCTATAAGGTGCATTAAAAACAGTAATTCCGTTTTCTTTACAAGCTTCTAAATCGATTTGCTTTGTTCCGATACAAAAAGCTCCAACACTCATTAATTTATTAGCTGACTCAACCACTTTTTTAGTGACTTGAGTTTTAGATCGAATTCCTAAAACATGAACTCCATCTAATTTTTTTATTAGTTCATCTTCAGATAAACTTGTTTTTACTGTTTCTACCGTAAATCCATCTCCTGATAATTTTTCAAAAGCATCAGGATGAACGTTTTCTAACAATAAAATTTTGATTCTATTTTTTGGGTATGATATATTTCTTGGAAGTTTATTGACATATAAAAACTCATCAAAATTTGGCGTAATATGATCCGCATTTTCAATAGTTTTTTCTCTTGACACATTTTCTGTATAGGCAAAAAAGGTGTCTGCAACTCCTGCTTCTTTAGTTACATAATCACTATACCCATCTCCTATTACTTGTATTTCTCCTTCAAGATCTAAATCTTTTAGGCATTGTATTTTTCCATTGTGTGTTGATAATACATTTTTAGTATCAAAACCTACAATCACATCATTTTCATCAAACTCAAAGGTATTTGCGTAAACTCTGTCGGCAGGAATATTATAATCTTTTACGATATCTTCTATAAATTCCTTGAAACCACATGAAATGACATAAATATCATCAGCAAATTTTTCAAAAAACTCTTTATTTCTTTCAATAGATAGCGATACTTTTTTACGTAATTCTTCAATTAGAATTGGTAAATCAGATTTTTTTGCATCCAGTAATTTTATTCTTCGTTCTAAAGATTCCGTGAAGGAGATTTTTCCGTCGATTCCTAAATTGGTGATTTCAATAATCTCGTTGATGATTTCATCTTTTTTAGGATTATTTACCAACGAAATTTCCGCCAACACATCTAAAGCCTCTACTCTAGTTAGCGTACTGTCAAAATCAAATACATAGTTTCTTTTAGCCTGAATCATGTTATCTTTTGTAAGCTATAAACTTACAAAATGAGGATGTATAATCTTATTTTTCGATTGACTTTTTACTAAAACGTTTTCACAATTATAAATAGTCTGAAAAAATCGAGTATTAACTATTAATTTGATAAAAAAAAGGAGTTAATTATGGAACCCTAAAAGAATCAGCCACCAAAGAATTGGAAGAGATTCGACCCAAAAAGAGCTATAAAATTTAGATTGTTTTTGTTTAGAACGCATCAAAAAGAATAAGAGTGCTAAACAGATTACTAAGAAAATATTTTTATTAGCGATCGATTCTGTAATTAGAAACTCTAGGGTTAATGAAAAAAGTAATAAGACAAAACCTAATTTTTTGGTTTGTACTATTCCTATTTTTTGTGGCAGTGTGCTAATATCTTTGAAATCTAATTGCATGTCTCTAATTTCAAATGGTAATATAAGTACAAGCACAAACAAAGTTCTTTGCACAAATATCAAGATGAGTTCGCTACCAACCTCATATCCCCCAGATAGCAAAGGAATTATTACTGTTACACCTGACCAAACACCTGCTACAATAAAAACTTTTAAATAACTTATTCCTCGTAAATTTTTCTGAAATCCTCCTAAAAAAGGAACGATATACAAAACGGTTAATAAACCTAAAGGCAGAAAATACAGCAACGTTTCTATAGGTAATTGCCAAGCATAATAGCACAGCAAACAAAAACAAGCAAAAGAAAAAATTTGAATCAATCTCATGCTTTTTGTTAAACTCATATGGTAGAATTTAGCGACTCCTGCATACTTGATAAAGTTGTAGCCTGTAATGGTTCCATAAAAAATAAAATAATCTAGATTTTCATTGTATGGTAAATCAAAATACAATTCGGTAACACGTACGAAAGCATACACAGCCAAAGCCACATGAATACTAGCGTTGACATAAAAATTAAAAAGATGTTTTAAGAAACTCATTACACAAAAATAGACAATCTTTTTTCAACATGATTTTGTTGATTACTTCATCAATTTTTTTGATTTTTAGAGTGCATATATCTTCCTTTTTTTGCTTATTTTTGGTACGCAAAATAAACATCATATTAATGAACACAAATTCATTCCAAAGAAGACATATCGGACCAAATGAAAATGAGCAAAAGCAAATGCTTGATGCTATTGGGGTTGATAGTTTAGATCAGTTAATAAATGAGACTGTACCAAACGATATTCGTCTAAAAGGATCATTACAATTAGATGCTCCAATGAGTGAGTATGAATACTTAAATCATATTGAAGAGCTCTCTAAAAAAAACAAAGTTTTTAGAAGTTATATTGGTTTGGGATATCATGAAGCTATTGTTCCTAGTGTTATTAAAAGGAATATTCTTGAAAATCCAGGATGGTATACTGCATACACTCCTTATCAAGCTGAAATAGCGCAAGGAAGATTAGAAGCCTTGATAAATTATCAAACGATGATTTGTGATTTAACAGGAATGGAATTAGCAAATGCTTCTTTGCTAGATGAATCTACCGCTGCTGCTGAGGCAATGGCTTTATTATATGATGTTCGTGATAGAACTCAGAAAAAAGCAAACGTAAACAAGTTCTTTGTTTCTGAAGAAATACTACCTCAAACCTTATCTGTATTAAAAACCAGGTCGATTCCAATTGGAGTTGAATTAGTCATTGGAAATCATGAAGAATTTGATTTTTCTGATGAATTTTACGGAGCAATTGTTCAATACCCAGGAAAATATGGTCAGGTTTATGACTTGACAAACTTTGTAGGAAAAGCGAATGCTAACAATATTAAAGTAGCAGTAGCTGCTGATATTTTATCACTTGTAAAACTAAAAGCTCCTGCAGAATTTGGTGCTGATGTTGTAGTGGGAACAACACAACGTTTTGGAATCCCTTTAGGTTATGGCGGACCACACGCTGGTTACTTTGCAACAAAAGATAAATACAAAAGAAGTATTCCAGGAAGAATTATTGGAGTTACGAAAGATAGAAACGGAAATCGTGCCTTGCGTATGGCGTTGCAAACTCGTGAGCAACATATTAAACGTGAAAAAGCGACTTCTAATATTTGTACAGCACAAGTATTGTTAGCTGTAATGGCCGGAATGTATGCTGTTTTTCATGGAAAAGACGGAATGCAATACATTGCAGACTCTGTAAACAGAAGTGCTACAACCCTAGCAAATGCATTAACTGGCTTAGGTTTTGAACAAACCAATACTCATTATTTTGATACTCTTACAATAAAAGTGGAAGCGACAGTTTTAAAACCTATTGCAGAAGCTCATGAAATCAACTTCAATTATATTGACAACGATACGATTTCAATCTCAGTAAACGAAACTGTTGGCTTGAAAGAAATAAATGCCATCCTAGATACATTTACAACAGCATTTAATCTTGCAAAAACAGAAGTAACTGCTTTTGTTGAAGCTGATACAATTCCAGAATTAGCAAAAAGAAACACCGTATTCTTAGAGAATGAGGTATTCAATTCATATCAGTCAGAAACTGAAATGATGCGTTACATCAAACGATTAGAACGTAAAGATTTGGCCTTAAATCACTCAATGATTTCTTTAGGTTCTTGTACGATGAAATTAAACGCAGCTTCTGAAATGTTGCCATTAAGTTCTGCAAACTGGGGAAATATTCACCCATTTGTTCCTTTAAATCAGGCAGAAGGATATCAAATAGTATTGAAAAAATTAGAAGAGCAGTTGAATGAAATTACTGGTTTTGCAGGAACTTCATTACAACCAAACTCTGGAGCACAAGGGGAATTCGCTGGATTGATGACCATTAGAGCATATCACATGAATAATGGAGACCATCATAGAAACATCTGTTTGATTCCTGCTTCTGCCCACGGAACAAATCCAGCTTCTGCTGTCATGGCAGGAATGAAAGTGATTGTAACCAAAACTGCTGAAAACGGAAATATTGATGTTGAAGATTTAAGAGCGAAAGCAATTCAACACAAAGACAACTTAGCTGCATTAATGGTAACCTATCCTTCAACACATGGAGTTTTTGAAAGTGCTATTAAAGAAATCACACAAATCATTCATGACAATGGCGGACAAGTTTATATGGACGGCGCAAACATGAATGCACAAGTTGGATTAACAAATCCTGCTACAATTGGCGCTGATGTTTGTCACTTAAATTTACATAAAACATTTGCGATTCCACATGGAGGTGGCGGACCAGGAGTTGGACCAATTTGCGTTGCTCCACAACTAGTTCCATTTTTACCAAGCAACCCTGTAATTCCTACTGGAGGAGAAAATGCAATTACAGCAATTTCTGGAGCTCCTTGGGGAAGTGCTTTGGCCTGTCTAATTTCGTATGGTTACATTACTATGTTGGGTACAGAAGGAGTTACTGATGCTACCAAATTAGCCATCTTAAATGCGAATTATATCAAAGAACGTTTAAACGGTCATTATCCAACTTTATATACTGGTGAAATGGGAAGAGCGGCACACGAAATGATTATTGATTGTCGTGATTTTAAAGAAAACGGAATTGAAGTTGTAGACGTTGCAAAACGTTTGATGGATTATGGATTCCATGCCCCTACAGTTTCTTTCCCTGTTGCTGGAACCATGATGATTGAACCAACAGAATCTGAAAATATCGCTGAATTAGATCGTTTTTGTGAAGCAATGATTTCAATTCGTAAAGAAGTTGCTTATGCAACCAAAGACGAACCAAATAATGTTTTAAAGAATGCACCGCACACCATGGCAATGATTACGGCTGATGAATGGGATTTTCCATATTCTAGACAAGAAGCTGCATTTCCATTAGCTTTTGTGCATGACAATAAATTTTGGCCAACAGTGAGAAGAGTTGACGAAGCTTTTGGTGATAGAAACTTAATTTGCTCTTGTAATCCTATTGAGGATTATATGGAAGCGTAAAAAGATGTGTAAACGTTTATTCGTTTATTTATAAAACCGTTCCAATTTGGAGCGGTTTTTTTATTGATGATTTTTAAAGCATAAAAAAAGCCTCGACATTGTCGAGGCTTTCTAATATTATGTGTTCAAAAATTACTTTTTGAATTTTGCATATTTCGTTTTGAACTTGTCAATACGACCTGCAGTATCTACTAATTTAGATTTACCTGTATAAAATGGATGAGATGTTCTAGAAATCTCTAATTTTATTAAAGGATACTCAACACCATCAACTTCAAGAGTTTCTTTTGTGTTAGCAGTAGAACGTGTTAAAAAAACGTCTTCGTTAGACATATCTTTAAATGCTACCATTCTGTAATTTTCTGGATGTATTCCTTTTCTCATGTTTACTATCTTTAAATATTCTATTATCTTGTTTTGCAAAGAATAGAGTTGGTAAAGCTTTTCTTCTTAATTCTACAAAAAACTATATTTAGCCTTTTGAGGATGCAAATTTAACCATATTTTTCAATTTACATACAAATAAATTGTTTTATTTGTATAAAAATAACCTTAATGAAAACTATTTATCAATTTTCTGTTATAATACTAACAATCATCACATTAGCTTCTTGCGATAAAGCCTACAAGATCTCAATCAAAGTTCCTAATAAGGCGGCGTTGACTGACAAAGTAGAAGTAAGTTTAGTTGAAGAAAACAATAATCCGATAGAAGAAGTCACTTTTTTCGTGAATGGAAAAGAAGTTCCTTCAATCAATAATTCATTTATACTAGACACAAAAAACTACGGAACTGGTAAACATCTCATTTCTGCAATGGTTGCTTACGGCGATCAAAAAAGCAAGAGAGTTAATAATTCTATAGAAGTATTTTCTAATAATCCTTTTGCTTCTTATAATTTTAAAATAGTGAATACCTATCCGCATGATGGAGCTGCTTACACACAAGGTTTAGAATATTATAATGGTTTCTTATATGAAACTACGGGTCAGAATGGAACATCGTCATTAAGAAAAGTAGAAGTAACCACAGGGAAAGTGTTGAAGAAAATAGATCTAGATAGACGATATTTTGGTGAAGGAATGACCATCGTTAATGACAAAATATTTTTCTTAACTTGGAAAGCAAACAAAGGTTTTGTTTATAATTTGGAAACATTTGAACTTGAAAGTGAATTTCCATATAACAGAAGTGAAGAAGGTTGGGGATTAACTCATTCAGATACTGAATTGATTAAATCTGACGGAACTAGTAAAATTTGGTTTTTAGATCCATCAACTCAAAAAGAGAAAAGATATATTGAAGCCTATACAAATAAGCAAAGTCTTGATAAATTAAATGAGTTGGAATTTATCAACGGAAAAATTTATGCCAACTATTGGCAAAAACCATTAATCGCTATTATCAATCCTGATAATGGAATTGTTGAGGGAATCATCAACCTAACAAGTTTAGTTAAAGAAATGGAGAAAACGCAGAAGTTAGAAAATGAAAATGATGTTTTAAACGGAATAGCCTTTGATGCAGAAAATAATCGATTGTTTGTGACAGGTAAAAACTGGCAAAAACTCTTCGAAATAGAACTTATTAAAAAACAATAATCAACTCATTTTAAAGTTATACTTTTAAATAAATTTTTTGGATGAGAAATCTAGTGTTCCTTTTTTTTATAATTCTTGCCGTATCAATTACATCTTGTCGTAAAGATTTTAGTACGATTCCAAGTTTTGGTCAGTTAGAATTCTCAAGAGATACTGTCTTTTTAGACACCGTCTTTACCAATATTGGATCTGCAACTTATAATCTAAAAGTGTATAATAGAGGAAGTGAAGACATCTCCATTCCTAACATTGCTTTAGAAAGAGGAATCGGTTCTAATTATCGATTAAATGTTGATGGAATTCCAGGGAAAGATTTTCAAAATATAGATATTCTTGCCAAAGACAGCATTTTTATTTTTGTTGAAACTACCATAGATATCACGTCAGTCCCTAGTCCATTATATACTGATAGAATTTTATTTGATACAGGATTGAATCAACAAGATGTAGATTTAGTAACATTGGTTCAGGATGCCAACTTTATTTTTCCTGGCAGAGATCCTTTTACCATGAAAATTGATTCGCTGACTTTAGACGGACAACCAACAACTATTAGAGGTCGTTTTTTAACCAACGCTGAACTTAGCTTTACTGATGTAAAACCAACTGTGATTTATGGCTATGCTGCTGTTCCTGCAAATCGAGTTTTAACTATTGCACCAGGTGCTAAAATTTATTTCCATGACGATTCTGGTTTAATTGTTGATAAAGATGCCAGCTTAAAAGT
>TARA_R110001632_G_scaffold31930_2_pt1 | contig 11691 bp, 14 predicted proteins | sample TARA_R110001632 | Tara Oceans TARA_R110001632 (sample SAMEA4398266) | marine metagenome | biome: Polar Biome; feature: [SRF] surface water layer (ENVO:00010504); material: water (ENVO:00002006), including particulate matter (ENVO:01000060) such as... | depth 5 m
ACAAATAGTATTTGGATAACGTGTATCTTGTACACGATTTAATACTACATCAGCAGTTGCAACTTGGTCTGCCATACTACTTCCACGTGCTTCATAATATATGTTCATTGCCAAACAAACGTGTTGCTGTTGGCTAATTTCATCAAGTATTTCAAGTTGGCGCTCTTGGGCCTGCACGTGTGTAATACTGCCGAACGCAATAAGCATTAGCAATGTTCCGGTTAATGCTTCGCTCACAATAGTCAGTACTGTCTTACGATTAATGTATTTCATATTAGCTGCCTCGCTATAGTATTTTAATTATCAACATCAATAAAAGTGTTCCAATGACTAAACCAATTAGCCAACCTGTTAAGAACCCAGTTACAATGTCTATTACATTTCTTATCATACTTATACTATACAGTAAGACGTCTTACTTGTCAAGCCCTAATTTAGAATAATTTAGAACTTTCCAAATGCCCATTTTCTCTCTAAGCACCACCAACATTCTTCACAATTTTTTGTAAAGTTGTCAGTTTCCTTAACTAACCCTTCACAACTTTTTGTATGTGGAAACAAACTTTCTGTTAAATCAAAATGATCATACAGCGTTTTTACTCTCTGTTTGTCTATATTAGTAAAGGGGGCGCAAAATATACCGTGTGCTCCAATGATTGGACGCTGAACAGTAGGGTCTCGCTGTGTATGTTCTGAATTCTTATTTTCTCCGCAGAAAGAATCTGCTATTTCCTTTGGAGGGTTAGCAGTACCAGCCGTGTATACAATGGACGATTTTGTTATTTCTTTTTGCAACGCCAGATTATCAAACATTAGTTTACTATCCTGCACGTCCACATAGGACACGTGATGGATAATATTATAATATCCAGTAAGCTGTATACATTGTTCAATGACACGCATTGATGATTGGGCGCTCAATCTACCTTTAAAGTTGTTAGATACCGTGTGTACATGTATGGTACCTGCTTGTTTATATTTCATTAATATATATAACAACAAACTACTATCTGCTCCGCCAGAACATGATATCGAAATAGTATCATGTTTGCTATAAGGAATAGTTATGTTGTCAATGGTTAACGAGTCGTCCATCTATGTATTTTCCATTTTAATCACATTCTGGAAACATTTCCACCACAAAGTTTTTTACTTTGTCTATATGCTGTGGTTTCCAACGTTCATCAACAATGCCGTATGGTACGTTTATACCATATTCTCTAATCGTATCTTTTGCCAGTTGATATATTTGACGTTTGTTTAATTTTTCTATCCCATGCATTGGGTTTGCGTATTCCTGGAAGCTAGGATGTCCAATAGCATACACTGCAATCTGTATACCATCAACAGGTACTTCTACCTTAGCGATCATCCTGCGCTTGCCATCTTCGCATAATGCGCTTCTCATAATTTTAACCTCTAAACAATTTAGTTGTTGTGTTTCTACATGCAGGCACTATTACCTACACAATACCACTATTATATGGTAAAACGGCTTGGTTGTCAAGCAAAATCTTATGGTTTTACTGTAAAAAGTTATGAAGCAGCTATTAGCTCTACTTTAACTGTCCAATTAATGTTGGTTGCGTTTGCACCAACCACATATATACGGAAATCATTGCTGGAATCGTTAATTTGTAGATCCCATGTACTACCAACATTGTTGTTGTATTTTGTGCTTGCACTCTCATCACTTACAATTGTAATTGCACCACTACTGTTGTCTACTACGCCTTCACGCTTGATAGCCATACTGCCAACTCCACCTATCACTTTACCAATAGCTGTAATTGTAAAGAACCAACTGGTGTTAGCTGGTGGTCCTATACGACTGCCATTAAATAATACTTCAGTTTGTACGTTTGAGTTTGTAGATACAGATGTATATTTGACGTTTTGGTCGCCACTGATAGTAATTGTGTCGCCAACTGTCGCTACATTGATATTATTGTTTCCATCAATGCTCTTAAATTCAAAATCGTTACCATTACGTTGTTTTACGGTGCCTTGCCCACTGCCTACATTACTGGCTGTAATATTTTCGCTAACAGTAATATTAGTACCACCGTCTGTTATTTGTATTCCAGCACTGGGTATTAATGTTTTAAACTCAAGGTTACCGTTGTTGTTTTGGTAAAATACCCCTGTGCCGCCGCCTACGTTACTTGCATTATTGACACTTGATCCGCCAGTATTAAATGCACGCCATCCAGCAGTTGCACCGCCAAAGTAGCCTTCATATACATCGTTAGTGGTGTTATATCTAAATTCACCGGCTGTAGTATTAGGTCGTTGTGCAGTTGTGCCACGTGGTACCTGTATAGCTGCTGTGCCGGGTATTACTGGGTTTTCACTAATACTAATATTAATATCACCAGCTTGGCCAGTGTTATTTAAAATCTGTAATTGGTTTGCTGTTGTTGTTAGTTTACGTGTTTGACTTAGTACGCCATCTTTAACCACAATACCATTACCAGCATTTGCATCCAAGTCCTGTAAGTAATTTCCCACAGGAGTTGCCATTGCAGTAAAATCACTAATTGTATTTGTGGCAGTATTACTATTGCGTGAAAAAGCAACATTGATGTCGCTACGTACAATAATATCACCTTCATTAAGTGAATTTGAAAGAGCTAATTGTGCGCCCAAAGTGGCTACAATTCTTACAGTACCGCCTTGTACGGTTGTACTGTTAATAATAGTAGTGCCTCCGCCAGTGGCACCCCCACCTGCACCACCAGTTGTATCAATACCACCAGCATTGTATCCAGGATACGCTGCAATATCTACAGTTTGTCCTTCTGGTGTTGTGGTTGCCGGCACATATCCGCTACTGTTATCTGGATCATCCTGCGATATACTTGCAGTATATCCGACAATTTCACCACAGTAACTAAACACTGGCTGTCTTTGACTAATTTCTGGACTTGGGTCTTGTAAACTGTCCAGCAGTGCTAACAATCCAGGTTCAAGTATTAGTTCAAATATATTCCGATATACCTTGCCGTTTTTGTCAACTACTGGATAGCCAGCTAATCTGTCGTATTGTGCTTTTAATTGACTTGCTAGTCGTGTATTGCCTTGTATACCAGCGGCATCAGCGTTATGCATCAGCCCCATATCAGTGCTAGTGGTTGTACTAACATCATTACTGAACATACTGCCGCCCAATACACCCTCAGTGCCAACAACATTGTTTTCACGATCCATTAGTGACGCCAGATCAGATTTTGTACTGTTAATGGTTGATACTAGACTGTTGAGTTGGTTTTGTGTTAGTTGTCCACTCTTGATGTTATTCCAGTTGCCTGCTATATCACCAAGTATACCGCCGTTAAACAGATTTAAATTAAATTCCTGTCCACTAAATCCAAGACATCCGCCAACTTGGTCCGGTATCATATTACCAATGGCGTTCACAAGGTCTTTGCCAGCGCCAAGGAAACTGTCCATGGTCTGCTCAAGTAAATTTGGGATTGCAATTGGTTCAATTGGAGTAGCACAAAAATTAATCATGTTTGATATTTGTGTTGCTTCTGCAAGGGCACTGTTGATACGCCCAAGTGTCTCTTCAATATTAGTGTGCGTCATAAACTTGTCAAATTCACTGTCAAGTTCATTTAATGCATCTAGAAGTTCTGCCTGTATGCCAGGTACACCCAGTATAGCTTTAAGGTTTACACTTAAACATACTTGTATGTTTGGTAGCTTGATACCACGGCCAGCCAATAAGTTACATATAATCTCACGCAATGAGACATCATTTTGACTCTTGACGACAACTTTTGCATTGTCGCCTATTTGTCCCTGAATGTCAGTATTGGTGTGGTGTCGGGTATCTAAGTATTCATTTATACTTGACACACCATTGGGAAAATCTGTTGATGCCATGTTTAACCTCCAATAAACACATTGTTACTGCCAGACGTAGCGCCTGGGTTACAATGTGATCCACCTGGAATAGGGCACAAACTATCTGCCCCACTGCTATTACCTACAATAACTGTAAGTTTGCCTCCAATATAGACATTGGGATTGGCTGCGTTTAAATTGCCGCCACCATGACTATTGGGGTTGGAGTCAACCGCGGTTAATAAGCTATTTGTATATACACGTTCACTAGCGGCAATTGTACTTGCTCCGCAACTTCTTGAATCTGTATCTCTGTGTACTGCTGGCATAATCGTTTCCTATCTTCTAATGATATTTATCAGATGATAAGTTTAGAACCTTCTGCACTGGTATCGATACCAGTGGTTGCTTGCATATATGCGTCTTTAAACGGCTTTGCTGCTTTCGTTGTTGCAACAACTGCGTTTTCATTAAAATCAATCTCTGGCGAGTCAGACATAACATCTGCTGTCGCAAAATACGGGGCCATTGCTGGGCCGTTTTCTGTCATTACAATAGCAAGAGGCTTTCGCATGCGGATGCTGCCGTTGTTTTGTTCCTGCCATAGCCCGATAATTTCCTCACCGCTTGCAAGTTTAAGTGCGACAACATCGCCCTTTTTCTTAACATCAATAATAATCATAGTGTCCATCCTGTTCCGTTATAGTTAGTGTCTTCTAGGTATGTACCCAGTTTGTCGTATCCGCCGATGTTTTCATCATTTACTTTAATCTGTGGAAACGTTCTTGCTCCTGGAAACTTTTCCAGTACTTCTTCTCGAGTAAAGTCCGTACCTAATTGTTTATAGGTATACTCTAACTGTCGAGACTCGCACAGTGCCTTTGCCATATCGCAAAAAGGGCACTGTGGCTTGCCGTATATTTCAATCATAAACTCATGCCCTTGAATGTATCTTCGCCTACATCCTTGTTAACACCACCAACAATATAACTGCTGATTTCAGTTTCCTGCGGTGCTACTTGTACATCTGCTCCACTGATCCATTTTTGTGTCCATGGCAGTGGACTTGCCTGTGGTGTTTTGTATGGGCTTGGTAAACCAACAGCCGTCATACGCTTGTTTGCAATCCATTCCACAAACTCACTAAGCAACTGCTCGTTAAGACCGATCATACTGCCGTCTTTAAACAAAAACTTTGCCCATGCTTTTTCTTGATCAACAGCATCAACAAACATTTGGATCATTTCAGCTTCGCACTCTTTTGCAATCTTAATATAATCTGGATCGTCTTTTGGCAAAATCTTCAACAAGTATTGTGTACTTGCCAAGTGTAGGTTCTCATCACGACAGATTAGTTTAATAATCTTAGCGTTACCTTCCATCTTTTTAAGTTCTGCAAACGCCCAACTGCATGCAAACGATACATAGAAGCGAACACCTTCGAGAATGTTTACACTCATGATAGTTTTGTACAATGCTTTCTTGAGTTCGTATTTGTTAACAACTCGCTGTTTTCCATTAATTGTGTGTTTGCCCACACCCAGTAAATTGTAGTAGCCAGCTTGTTCAATCAAGTCGTCATAATATTTACTGATGTCGTCAGCACAGTCCATGATCTCTGGAATGTCCATAAGTTCATCAAAGATTTTAGTTGGATCATTATAGATGTTACGAATAATATGTGTGTAACTGCGTGAGTGGATGGTCTCACTGAATGTCCATGTGATTACCCAGTTTTCCAATTCAGGAATACTTACAAGACTGCCAAATGCTTCAGCTGGCGCACGGCCCTGCACACTGTCCAATAGGATCTGTCGCTTTAGATTACTGGTAAAGATATGACGTTCATGATCATTCAAGTCTTTGAAGTCTTTTGCATCTTTATACACATCAACTTCTTCAGGGCGCCAAAAGAACCCCAATTGTTTGTCAGTTAACTGGTCAAACTTACGATACTTCAGCGTATCATAACGCTGGATAGCTACTCCGCCTTCTGGATCTAGAAATGCCAATGCTTCAGTATGGCTGCCTTCTTTTTTGCTGTTAAAAACACTCATTGTTCATTCTTCCTTATATTACACATGCATCGCAGTCATCGTCATCCATTTGACCTGCGGCTAATTCATTGTCTTCTGCGTTAATGTCAAGCTCGCCTTGGCCATCAAATGTATTAAAGTAGTAAAGTTGTTTCCCACCAAATTTGTAAAACATAATAAGGTGTTGCAACATTACACTCATTGGGATCTTTTCGTCTTCAAAGAACGTTGGGTTGTACGTAGTATTAACACTGATGCCTTGATCAATATATTTTTGTAGTACTGCCATAATCTTTAAATAACCTTCAGGAGACTTTTGGTCCCACAGTAAGTCATATTTGCTTTTTAGTTTGTGGATACCCGGTACTACTTGTTTAAGTACGCCGTGTTTACTTTGTTTGACACTTACAAAACTACGTGGTGGTTCAATACCATTTGTACTGTTACTAATCTGAGCACTAGTCTCAGCTGGCATCAGAGCCATCAGTGTGCTGTTACGTATTCCAGTGGCTTTGAGTTGCTCACGCAATCCTGTCCAATCCATACGTTCAACGTGTGGTACCAATTCGTCAACATCTTTTTTGTATGTTTGGTTAGGGGTAATACCTTTACCATATAGTGTTTCCATGTTGCCGGAAATTGTGCCTCGTTCAGCCGCCAAGTCTGCACTTGCTTTAATCAAATAGTACGACCATGCTTCGGCCCATTCATCAACTAGTTCTAAATTTGGATCTTGGTATGTGGTGTCGTTTTTAGCAAGCCAATATGCAAAGTTAATAATGCCAACGCCAATAGGTCGACGCTTCATAGTGCTGAGTTCTGCCGCCAATACTGGATACTTTTGGTAGTCCAGTAGTGCATCAAGTCCACGCACTGCTAGTTCACATGCATTTTTAAAGTCAGCTGTAGTACGCATTACGCCCCAATTAATAGCACTCAGTGTGCAAAGGCTAATCTCGCCATCAGGGTCGTTAATGTCATTAAGTGGCTTAGTTGGCAGGTTAATCTCAGTACACAAGTTACTCATTTTAATTGGTGCAACTGTTTTATCAAACGAACCATGATCATTTGCATGATCAACATTCATCAAATATACACGCCCAGTGTTCTTGCGTTCTTCAATAAACTGACTAAACAAGTCAATTGCCTTCATAGTTTTTTTACGTAGTCTGGTATTTCGTTCTGCACGTTCGTATAATTCTTTAAATTTGTCTTGGTCTTGAAAGAACGCATCATACAGGCCTGGTACATCAGCAGGTGAGAACAATGTGATGTCTCCACCAGTTAACAGACGCTCATACATAAGTTTATTAAATTGTACACCGTAATCTAAGTGACGTACCCGATTGTCTTCTGTGCCCTTGTTGTTCTTGAGAACAAGCATGTCTTCTACTTCCAAGTGCCAAAGCGGATAGTATAACGTTGCCGCCCCACCACGTACACCACCTTGGCTACATGATTTAACTGCCGCTTGGAACATTTTATAGAAAGGGATAACACCAGTGTGTGTTGCGTCGCCTTTGCGTATAGGGCTTCCGATAGCTCTAATACTACCTGCACCAATACCAATGCCAGCTTTTTGTGACACGTATTTTACAACAGCACTTGATGTTGCATTAATACTGTCCAGGCTGTCGCCAGTTTCAATAAGAACACAACTACTAAACTGTCGTTGTGGGGTACGCACACCTGCCATTACTGGCGTAGGTAAACTAATTTCAAATGTACTGATTGCGTCATAATATCCTTTGACCCAACGCATACGGGTGTCAGCAGGATAACTGCTAAACAATGTAGCGGCAATCAACATATATGCCATCTGTGGTGTCTCGAATATCTCACCACTTGCCCGATTTTGTACTAAGTATTTTCCACGAAATTGTTCCATACCAACATAAGCAATGTTGTTGTCACGATCGTGTTTCATATAATTGTTGAGCTGATCCCATTCAGCTTCAGTATAGCTTGATCCCAATTCTGGATCATAAAAGCCACGCTCAGTGTTTACTTCAATTAGCCGACTAATATGCCAGGGCTCATAACTGTTGTATACCATTTTACGTAAGTGATAGTTGATTAACCTGCCTGCCACCCACTGATAGTTTGGTGTTTCTTCGCTAATCAAATCAGCAGCACTTTTAATCAAAGTTTCTTGAATGTCTTCACTAGTAATGCCATTATAAAATTGTACATTACTTTTAATTTCTACTTGGCTTGGGCTTACGCCAGTAATATCATCACATGCATGGAACACCACTTTGTGTAACTTGTCAATGTCTAAATCTTCTCGATCGCCGTTTCGTTTGATTACTTGTATTTCGCTCATGTTTTTCATTTCCTCTTATCTTATACTGATAGATTATGTTTTGTTGCTGCAACTACGTCTTTACATAAAAAACTTTCTTGCACTTGCAAACTGTCTTTTACAGACGACCAATCTGCAACCTCAGTAAGGTTGTAGTTCAACAACCAACGGCCATCAATCAATGCTGTCATATATATATCTGAATTTGCTTCATCATACACTCTTATTATGCGATTTTCTATCTTTTCGTCTATATAAAAAAGTGTGTATGCCATGCCAATTGCAGTGCTAAATTTACAATAGTTGCCGCGGTGTAGCATCTCCCACACACTTGGCCAAGTCTGGATATCGTAAGGATCCAAACTAATATTACTCATTGGTGCAAAGCCCCACCACTTACAAACATCATGACATGTATCTGATAAATCATTGACGTCCAGTCCTTGTCTAAATGTTCTCCAAGAAGCTAGTCGCCTCTGTGGAGATTCGAACCACATGGTCCTAAGCTGATTTACATTTTCCACAATTTGAAAGTATAATAAAGGGTTGCTGTTGCAGTCTCGTTATTGGTATATGTTAGTGAGAAATCACTACCACTAATGTTTCCAGCAAATGTTACATCTACGTTTGCTGTTAACGTGTTGTATTGATCATCAATATACACTGTTCCGGCAGTACTGTCAATCAATAATCTTAATTGTCCAATACGATATCCAGTGCCGCCCGACAGTTTAATACTGTAGTCGACAAAAGCAGTGTCGTAGATTGATGTATCAAAGCCAAACCCAGTTGCAGTACCAGCACTTGCGCTTGCAGCTAACTGTAGGTTTCCTGGACGCACTGTATCGTTAACAGTGGCAAGTTCGCTATTGAACTTCATTGTAATTGTGCCAGCGGCTGGTGGAGAGCCGAAAGTAATAGTAGTACCAGCAACTGTATAGGATGCCGCATTAATCAGTGTGCTATCCAAATACAAAGCAGGGTTTGTAATATTACTGCTTGTTAATGGGTAATCAACTCCAGTGGGCACCTGGAATACTGTTTGTGCAGCATTTCCTGTTCCAACTGTGTATTCTTCATTGCCTAAAAATAGTCGCTGTGTATCGGTTGCATACCCAAACTCACCTGGTGATAAGATTGGTAGGTCTGCAATTGTACCGCGCCTAATTTGAATTTTACTGATTCTTGTATCTGCCATATTTTTTCTCCACTAAACATATTTATGCGTCTTAAAGATTATAAAATTGTTCTAGCCTTTTTGCCCACAGTGTTTCATAATGCTTAAACTCTTCGTCTGCTACTTCAAACAATTGCCATTCACAATCACCACTACACATAAAAATTGCAATGTTCTGAATCTTTGAATCAAACATCTCATTGTGTGCAATGCCATATGCGGCACCTTGAAGGAAGTAGTCTTCAATCCATTCACGCTTTTTAGGCCTGTTGGTTTGCTTAAAATCCATAATGGTTGGTTTGCCTTTGTACATACCAACCAAGTCTGTAGTACCTGCATACAAATTAGCGGCACATAGGTTTACTTCTGTCCCCCAAATTTCATTAACATCATTTTCAATATTATCAACAACAACTTGTGCCATTGCTTTAGCTTGTTGGTGAACAATGTTATTACCAGGGTTGTAAGTGTCGTATTCGCCCAACGCCCAATGTTCTAGGATATTGTGCATAACAGTGCCACGATTTGCGGCAGTTGTTGTAATGCGCTGTGCTTCGTCTTTGCCCACACGTTTACGCCAGTTAGCTAATGCTTGACGCTTTTCAGTGGGCTGGGTAGCACTTAGGATTGTTGTTACACTGGGTACAGGATCGCCATAGGGATTTTGATATAGACGTTTACCGTCTACTTCTGTACGCTTGAGTTCTTTATACGGGTATTTTTGATTTATCGTTAACATATGTGTAGTATAACACTAACAGTATGCAATGTCAATAACTTTTTATTGTAAATGAGCACTTACTGGATATTCTCCAAAGAATGGACGGTGCATAACTTCTTCTGATGAGCGATTTTTAGTAGAAATTAAAATACGTTTTGCAAGGGATTGTTGGTCTGCTGTTCCGGTGAGCAGTACACCTCGTTCACACATAGTTTGGATTACTGTTAACAGTGTTTCGGTTTGTGTTGGATTGCATAATTTTGTAAGTAGCAGTGCATAAGCAAGGTATGCTACTTCTACTATATTTTTAGCTTTGTTTTTTGGACACATGTAATAATATGTTAAGCCGGATCCACGTGGTAATTGACTGGCACGAAGAAGTGCTTGAGTACGGATTTCTAATTCTGATGAACGATATGCGGTCTGCGTTGCAGTTAACATGTGTAATACTCCTATGTTACAAATATACTATAACATAAGGTGTATTGGTTGTCTACCAGTAAATTATCCATTTAAAGGTTTTTCCAGTAACAGTGTTTGTTTGCTGTTGGATATTGTAGCCCAAGTTGGTAAAATACAATCTGACTTGCGTCATCTCATCATCACTCTTGCGATCAGTTACTGCGCCAGTGTGTACATTGTTATATGTTACACTGCTGGGATCTGTAGCTGTTGTTGTACCTGCGGCTGCATCCAATCCGAGGAATGTGTTTGCAGTACCAGCACCAATGGTGAATGACCAAGATGTGGCGGCTGGTGCAGTATATGTTAGCACAAGTTTATCACTGGTGTCTTTGCTAGCTACCAGTCCTGTAATCGCCGCATCATTGATGTCAGCTATAACTGCGTTTAAACTTAGGCCAGATGTGCCCAATGTAATAGTAGTACCGCCTAGTATTACTGTTGGTGTACCAGTAATAACTGGAGTGGCTTTTGTGCCAGTAATAACAATCACTGGTGTACTTTCTGTCATTGTAGTGCCATCGTCCACTGTCACACTGTAGAGACCAGCGTCACTGGCAACGATAACTTTACGCATAACTGAATTAACTTCGTCAAAGATATTAAGTGCGCTCCTGGCATGGCTACGGGCCTGTGTTTTGTTTAATTGATATGTCATAATCCTAGATCCTTTTTAGCCTGCTTTTGAGCATCTTTTGTAACTTTGCTTTTTTCTCTTGTTCGTGTTTTTAAATCCGCGGCACGTGTCATATCTGCGCCGCGAATTTGAATTGTTTCGCTGTTAGCATTAGCAACTATCGGCAAGCCGTTTAGTGTTGAGAAAAGGCTGTTCTTGTTAATACTGAACCCTTGGTTTTGGAGATCGAGTATAAGTTGATCAGTATCAACTGTGTTAAGCCCCTCCGCACCAATGGCTGTTAGAAGTGTTACAATAGTATCTTCTAATTCGCCTTCATAATTACTTTCTACTAACTGCTTAACTCTCATATCATTTTGACCTAAACTGTGCTAGTGCGCCTTCAAGATCAGCACGACTTACTTCGCCATTCTCGTTAACTTTTGATTGTAGGTCTTCCAGCATTGAGTCAAACACATCAGCTGATTCAGCTTTTAGTTCACGCCCTTCTGGCTCATCAAC
>TARA_R110001632_G_scaffold3146_6_pt1 | contig 11662 bp, 14 predicted proteins | sample TARA_R110001632 | Tara Oceans TARA_R110001632 (sample SAMEA4398266) | marine metagenome | biome: Polar Biome; feature: [SRF] surface water layer (ENVO:00010504); material: water (ENVO:00002006), including particulate matter (ENVO:01000060) such as... | depth 5 m
TGGTATATATAAATAAATGGAACTAACTAATTATCCAAACTATCTAATATACAGAGATGGCAGGGTATTTAGTAAAAAATCTGGTATATTTATAAAAGGTGGCATGTGTTCATCAAAATATCAAAATATTTCACTTTGTCATAATGGAAAATCAAAAACATACACAAGACATAGATTAGTAGCACAATATTATATCCCTAATCCAATGAATCTTCCAGTAGTAGATCATATTGATAGAAATAAAGAGAATAATAATGTGGATAATTTACGATGGACAACAATTCTATTCAATTCTCACAATGTAGGTAAATATTCATCAAATACAAGTGGTCATAAAAATCTGTATTTTAGAACTAATAGAAAGTCGTGGACATATCAATATAGAATTAGACAAAAAATCATATATCGTAGATGTTTTAAGAATAAAATAGATTGTTTGTGTTATAAGTTTATATGTCTATTAAGAATTAAGACCACTGATTTATGTTAAATTAAAGTATTTTTTAAAATTATTTTACAGATTTATTTTATATATTAATATATTATAAAATGAGTTCCTATAAAGATGAAGTCCAAACTTCAAAAGCACCAAGTAATTCTTCCCAGCAACCTAATATTCTTAACATTAAGAGTATGGCAACTAATCAATTAATGAGATACTCATCTGATGTGTTAGAACCTTTGAGTTTCAGTCAGTCAGAGTGTGTGTTTCGTCTTCAACCACGAGGATTCCTTCACCCAAATTCTGCTATAAGTATTGGATTTGAAGCAAATGCTACACTTAATCAAGCATTTCCATACATCACCACCGGAATACATGCACTCGTCCGTCGAGCAGTGCTCCGTACAACTTCAGGTAAAATTTTATCAGATACTGATTCTTGGAATTCGTTAGAGGGGTTAAAGAGTTGTTTTGTACAGAACTCTATTAACAAAGAACGTGAAGCAATGCTCTCCGGTCGTCAATTAGATTATGAACTTGTGTATGATATAGGTAGTGATGTTAAATCTACTCATGGATATGGTTTATCTAATGGATATGAATATTGCCAAGCAACTATTGCTGGTAATCGTCAAGGTTTATCGTGCCACCCTGAATTGAGATTAGAACGAGACCCTGAGTTTCAACTTAAATTGCACAATTTGTTCGAGTATTGTAAACAGGGCAACCAGTTACCTTTGGGATTTCTCGATGAACAGATAGAGGTGGTGTTATACTGGGATTTTACTGATCTTAAATCTCGTCTCTGTCTTCCTGAAAGTTTAGCAGGTGATATTGCCCAACCTATTAGCATTGATAGAACTAAATGTAAGTTCATAGCAAATTACACTAGTTATCAGGGGGAAATAATGGATCGTTTCCAAGAAGAATATGACAAGGGACTTACATTTTCTTACACGGATTATTTACTTTCCAAGCAATCTGTTAATAAGGCAGGATATGTGCAAAATGTCAGAAATGTGGGTGGACAGGGTTTAATTATTGATTCTGTTGTGTATGGTCTTGCTCTTGATAATAAAGATGCTACTAGTTTGACTGGTAAGTTCAATAGTCAATGTGGATCTGCTCTTGGAGGAGTTGGTAAACCAGCACGAGATCTATTAACATCTAATTTATTTGTGAATAGTGAGTTCTTGTATCCTCAGTTTGTTTCAAACCCTGCGAGACAATTTCATGGGTTAAAAGAGTCAGAATCACAGATTCCATTTATTCCTCGTGCTATCTATTCAGGACAAGGACAAGATGCTTTAATTGCTACTGCTAGTGGAGAGTTTGAAGGTCGTGTACAGAGAACTGAACTATTAGGTCAGCAATTTTATCAAGGATACAGATTGAAGGGACTGGCAAATAGGGTTGACAATCGTGGAATTGATATTCACAATTCTATGGTTATTGCTGATACTGACCATATACAGCAATGCTGGATTGAAGTTCGTAAATATGTAATGATTAAGAACAGAAATATTGAAGTTTATAATATGTAAATAAAAAATCTAAGATAATATATATATGGAAAAGAAACCTTTATACAAACCATTTAAAAACACTACGAAATCAAGATACAAATACTTTGTTTTCGTAAAAAACAAAACAACAGGGAATCCAAAGAAGATTGGATTTGGTTATAAAGGCATGGTAGATTGGAGAAGTGGAAAAGCAACAAAAGAACAGAGAAAATCATATAGGTCAAGAGCATCCGGAATTAAAAATAAACAAGGTCAATTAACATATAAAATGAAAGATACAGCAAATTATTGGTCATATCACTATCTTTGGTGAGATGGCATGAATAGGAAATATATTATAGTATCACGATATTTATGATTCACTAAACGTGCCACTTCATAATTCATAATCACTAATATTTAAGAATATTTTTTTATCTATACTTAATAATAAGTAAAATATGTCATATACAATGTACATAAATTACGAAGACGAATATATATGTAAGTTTCCAGTAAACAGCACAGATTTAAACGAGTGTTATAAAGAGATGGCAGAAAACATGGTTCGTGATGGATTTAGAAAAGGTGCAAATATATCACAACAAATAGTATTATTTAAACAAGTTTGTAATTTAGTATACAAAAATAAAATTAATTGTCATAAAATAAGAAGATCAGATTATTTATTATTTTTAACTTGTATATTAGCATTACATAAATACAGACAAATTGATACAACCAACTTTATCATACTTAAAAATAAAAATTTGAGAAAATATAGAAAAAAATAATATAATATAAAATATAGATGGCAACTATACAAAAACTTCTCTTAATTAATAATTTACCTCTCCCCTTTGACTTAACAGAAATAATTAGAGTAAATCTGAAATATGATTTACTAGAAAAGAAGTATAAAAGCAATATGACAGATGTGCTTGATTATCTCAAATATTATGAGTTTTTAAGAATTAAATTAAATCGTAAATATAAAACACGAGATTCATTATTGAAAGTAATAAAAACTTATGAAATTTAAAATTATTATTATTTAAAATAAAATCTAAATCATTATAAATATGGCAGAAAATCTCAACAATATGATAACAGAGTCAAGACCAAGTGCCAACGAAAACACCATAGCAATATATGAGAGAAACATAAAACATATAATGAATGGATTAAATACAGATGATTATGATTTTTTATATGATTTATCAAGTATAATGGAATATCTTGAAGGATTACACAAATCCACGAAACGAAACTATTTGAATGCATTAATAGTATTAATGATGGCATTAAATAGTAATGGTGATTATGATGAACTAATTGCTGAATATGATGTACAAAGAGATATATTAAGAACAGATGATACTATAACAGACAAACAAATAAATAATATGATTAGTGTAGAAGAATTGAAAACAATGATAACAAAGATAGGAAATGATTTATATGGATATTCTAAAAGAGAATTAAATAATTCAGATCATGGATTATTAAATGTATATATTGTCTTTGAAATATTATTTAGATTTCCTTTAAGAAATAGTACATTAATAAATATGAAGTGGACGAGAAAAAGAGAGTATAATAAAATAAAAAAACACACAGAAACTAATTATATAGTATTAGAAAAGAGTGATATGTTTTTTTGTATAAACAATAATGAAGTTGCTATACCAAAGGATTTACAGAAAATCTTAAGAACATTTTATTTAAAATCAACAAATGAGAATGTATTTAATTCATCATCAGGTTCTAAATTAACATCAAATGTATTAAGTCAATTAATGATAAAACATAGTCAAAAATATATAGGTAAAAATATATCAAGTCAGATAATTAGAAAGATCATACTTTAAATTTATCATCAGTAATATAAGTATGTTCTCTTCGTGGCATAATACGATTCACACAATTATTATTATGAATATATGTTGCTTCAAGTAATTCTAATTCAGATTTTTCATTACAACAATATTTTTGTATTTCAAAAACTTCATAATTTCCATTTTTAATAATTTCAAATGAACTTCTATAATTACGAGGTTTGTTTTTTTTATATCCACTCCACCCACGATAATCCGTGATGTGTTTTGAATGTCTTGTTTTCAAGGGTTGTTTAGTTGAACCAATATATAGTTGATTAGTGTTAAGGCATCTCATACCATAGATTATACCAGTTTCATATGTATACGATCTCTTCATTATATTATATATAAGAAAAAGATTATAATTTTAGAACGAGTTTTTTTGTATTAGTATTTAATATATGGAACGATCAACAAAAACGAATCGTGAAATGATTGCTGTAATATTGAGAAAACTAAACAATATAGAACATGATATTAAAATATTAAAAACAGACGTGCAATATTTAAAATTAAAAGAAACTTGCAAAGAACATAGAGATAAACCAAAAGAAGAACCAATATCAACTGGTTGGATCGGTTGGAGAGGAATATTATAATTTTTTTACTTATACATTTTTTTAAAAAAATAATATTTAAATTAATATATATTAAGATATTATAAAACAATGTCCTCGTATTTCAGTGTCGGAGAAAAAGTGACTATTTCACAGGTTGATAAGGAGATTCGTGTTGATAATGGAGAAGTATTTGGTCCAAATCAAGTAATTGGTGTATACATTCCTCCATCTGTTAAGTTTTTTGATGGAACTAAAACTACTTTAAATTTTGATGTTTTGATAAAGAACACTGATGCTTTTAAAACTGCTCTGTGTTTAGACGGAACGATAGGTGCTAATAGTTTATTCTCTCGAGTAGTTTGTTATGCTGGGAATCGGACTCAAATTTTGGAAACAACTGAGAATTACAACAGCTGGGTATCTATAAAATATTCATATGACAAATCTGACAGCATTTTGGCAAAAAGAAGCATTACGGAAGGGTGTGGTCAATGGACTCCAGCATCTCGTGGAACTCTCGGAACTTCTAAATCTATTCAAAACAATGGTATGTACAATCAATACATGAAAATGAAGAATTTTGGAGGTGATCCAACATCAACTATTAATACTCCTGATGAGTTTGTCAAGTGTAGTGTTTCACTACAAATCCATATGGGACTATTTGCACAAAATAGTGTGGCAGTTCCAAACGTGGCACTCGACGGAATTTATGTAGAATTTTTATGTGAGGAGGCAAGTAGAGTTATAAAGAACCTTGATGGTGTGTCTAATAATCGTCGTGTTGCTCTCAATCCTATGTTTGCTTCATCTGATGGAGCATCGGCAGATTTTGCCGATACTGATGTGATTACGGAATTATATACACTTAAACTAAATAATCAGCAAGATCCACAGCATTCACCATTTCAAGTTGATGAGGAAGTAGAACTAGTTAATTTAGCAACTGGTGTGAAAGCACCTTATGATAATAAACTTGTTATTGCTACGATTGAACAAGGAACTGGTACTGAACCAACTAAATATACATTCAAACAACCAACTGGAACTGAACCTACGGCAACCGGTGCTATTGGACACGGAACAGAGAATACACCAACATTTGTTTTAGTGTCTAAACCTCCTTCTACATTTGCTCCAACTTATGAAATATCTAATTGTCGTTTGATTGTTAGGCAATTGAATATTGCTGGTTTTGAAGAAGGTATGATGGCAAAGATGAATAGAGGTGGCAAGATTATGTATGACTTAAATAGTGTGGCAACCATACTTCATTCCACGAGTAAGAACGATTTGGTTAGCACCCTTCAGATACCATTAGAACATGCTAAATGTCGTAGCATTTTGGTGATGCCTTCCGACAATGAAAAATTATATACATTAACGGAACAGATGGACGGAGCAGATTTAGATGCTGGGGGAACTCCTCATACTCCTAATGGTCAAACTTATATTTATTCTAAGATGGAAACTAATTATACCAACACTACTAATGGCTATGGTTTCAGCAATCATTCTACTACAAGTGGACTAAGTGGTATTGGGGACAAAATGAATAATTACAATTTCGTAATTGACTCGGTCAAGACTCCTGCTAGAGAAATTCGAACGGATAAATCCTCGTCTGTTGATAAGGCATTTAATGGAGATCATATGATTGAGTTAGAGTCTGCATTAAATCAATCTCATGGAGTGCCTTGTCGTTCATTGATGAATCATAAATCTCAATTTTTGATCGGAAGGGCAATGACAATCGACAAGAATACAATTTATGATGGTAGAGGTCGTGATGTTAGGTTGGTGTTGAGGTATGGAACTGGTCAAGAGAAAAATAAACTCCATCGGATATTTGTTTCTCACATTAAAACGATTCACATAGAAGGATCTAATATTGTTGTTGAGCAGTAAATATGGATAGAATAGATACAGGTGTTTTAGTATTATCATTTTTTTATATTTATTTATGGTATAGATTATTTTATTACATATATTATTGATGGATAGACCATTAGAGGATTGGACTAATGAATGTGAATTATTATTAGCAGAATGGTCAGAAAAAGCAAGTTGTTTTAGATGGTTACATAATAGTTGTGAAAAAAAATACAGATTGAGGTATTACATGTTTTCAATACCAGTTATTATATTATCAACCTTAACTGGTGCTTGTAATGTGGGTTTGAGCAGTTATGTACCGGAAAGTAAACAATCAACAGCACAAGCAATAGTTGGTGGTGTTAATATTTTTGCTGGTATTTTATCAACATTACAAAATTTTTTATCTGTAGCAGAATTAATGGAATCACATAGATCTGCCGGTGTTTCATGGAGTAAACTGGGTAGAAATATTAGTATAGAATTAGCAATAGATCCTGATAGAAGACAGAATTGTTCAGATTTTTTAGCAATATGTCGTGCTGAATACGATAGATTGATAGAACAATCACCTTTGATAACAGAAGATGTTATTAAAGTGTTTAAAAAAAGATTTAAGAGTTATGATTCTGCAAAACCATCTATAACGAATGGTTTGGATAAATGTATAATATACAAACGACCTGATGTAGATAATAAGGAAGATTTAAAAAAAATGAAAGAAGAATCAGAAGATGAACCTTAAAGGACGACTCCATATTGAGATAGTAATTCAATTCTTTTAGGATATTTATTTTTAAATTCTTCAATACGATTATTTGCTTTATAATAATTAAGTAGATTTCTTGCTTTAACATATTCAATATTTTTTTCATAATGTTGTTTTCGAGAATCACGATGAGTTTTATGATAAAGTCGTGCCCTTTCTCTATTTTTCTCCATAAATACTGGATCATTTTTACGAGTATCATATCTCTTTTTATCTCTATCTCGTTGTTTTTTGTACACAGAGATTATTTTTTGTATTTTTTCATCAGACATGGATTCCATACTTTTACTTATACATAATGATAGATAATAAACTTTATATATAAATTGTTAAAATTGCTTATATTCAAGTATATATATTAATTTAAAATTTGATTTTCTAAATGAGAATAAATGTCATAGAGTTTTAAGTGTTAAGTGGTATAAGTAAAAAACATATAAAGAGAAGGGGAGTATATTATAAAAAGGATAGTATCTCGTGAGAGAAAATATGAATTAATCTGAAATTAAAATATTATATATAATATATATATGATTAGTAATTTCAAGAGTTTTCGTTTACAACCCAATTCAAAATTACCAAGTAATGAATGGTCAAAGGGAAAAACGAAAATTACAAAAGATATATTCATAAATATGAATGCATGGGTAAAAAGAACAAATCAACAATTAAGACAAACGAATTGTGGAATACCTTGTGGCAAGGTAAATGATAATTTTGTAGTAGATTTAGATTTTTATGTAAAACCAGGTGATAATGCATGGAATCCGGAAACAAGTATATTTAATAGTTTAGGGTGTAGTGTAGAAGAATATATTGAATTACATAATATATATTCAGTTGAGACAATATCAGGTGGATATCATTTATATTTCAAGTATGATGGAGAAATCAAAACAACAACTAATTCAACACATCACATAGATATTAGAAATGATGGTTCATATGTAGTAGCACCACATACAAAAATAAATGGTAAAAGATATAAAATAATTAATGATGGTGAAGTTAATGAGATACCTGAAGATTTAAAAGATTTACTTATGAATAATTTGTACACGAAAGCACCTACAAAAAGACAATTTACTAAAAAGAAAGGTGAGATACAATGTGTAGACACAGATTTAACATTATATACTTATGATTATCCTGAGGAATTATTAAAAAATATATTAGATTCATTACCAAAAGAATATTACAGAGATTATGATAAATGGTTAAAATTTACAACAGCAATGAAACAGATAGATAGACAAGATTTGTGGGAAGAATATAGTAAGAAATATGCTGATAAGGAATATGATGAAATTAGAAACCTTGAATTATGGGAAGGAATTACAAAGCACACAGAATATTTAATGATGAATCATATATTATTAGTAGCACAAAAGAATGGAGTAATTAATGCACGAAATCTATTAGATTATTATACATACAAAGATGTACCGGAAATACAAGAAGAACCTGATGAGATAATAAATCGTCAAAAGTTAGGATATGAGATATTTGATGATATTGAGGAAAAGTTTATAATTGTTAAATCAGACACAGGCACAGGGAAGACATCATCATTTACAAGATTTATACATAAATTAACTAAATATAAAACAAAAAGGAGATTCATTAGTATTGTATCACGAGTATCACTTGGAAAAGAACAGACACGAGTATTTAGAGGACAAAAGATAAAATGTAAGTTTCATAGTGAGATAACAGATGAGATAAAAGAACATGCAGGAGAAACGAGTTGGTATAAACACGAAGGACAAAATATTGTTATTACAATTGATAGTTTATTAAAAATGAAAAATTGGAGTGATTTTTATGGATACACGATATATTTAGATGAGATCAATTCACTATTAGATTATATGATTACAGCAAATATGAAAACATTAGGAGATAACAGAGTATTTATATTTGATTTTTTGAAGCAAATAATTCATCAAGCACATCAAGTAATAATGACTGATGCAGATGTAAATGATATTACAATTAAATATATAAATCAATTAGTAGAAGAAGAAAAGGAAATGTATAATGGAGGCACACGAAAATATATTATTAATGAATATAAACATAATACTGGAACTAAAGCAATTGAAATGTATGATTTTGATGTATTCGTAAAAGAACTATTAGAGGAAAAACAAGTAATGGTATGTAGTGATTCAAAAACTAAAATTGATGTATTAGCAAAAGAGTTTAGAGATATTGGTAGGGAATATTTATGTATTACTGGAGAGGGTGTATATCATCATAAAGATGGTAATATTTTCAGAATTAAAGGTGAGTTTAGTTTAGATGATTATGATGTGGTATTGTTTAGTCCATCAATTATTTATGGATTAGATAGTGTAATGGAGAGACCAGTATATGCTATATATAACGGAAATACTATATCACCGGAACAATATAATCAACAGATAAATAGAAATAGAAATATTACAATTTTGAAGTTTATGTTTGAGAAACCATCATTGAAGATGTTTGATTATAATACTGAAGATGATGTGTACAAAACATTATTAGGAATTGAAATGAATAAAGGTAATATTAAAACAATGATTAGTGATCATGGAGGCAACCAGTTAACCATAGAGAATGCTGATTATTTAAAATTAAAATCTCAATATGAATACAGGATTGATTGTTATAATACTAATCCTCGTGCACATTTTATAAATATATTAAAAAAAAAGGGGTTTGATGTACAACTAGAACATTTACAATGTAAAAAGATAGATATAAGAGAGCAAAAGATAGTTATTAAACAAGAATTATATGATACAATGTTAGAATTAGTAGATACAGAATATATGCCATTATTGAAAAGTCCAATAGATGAAATGAGTGAGTTTGAGTATGAGATAGACCCAGTTAAATATAGTGGTATTGATTTAGCAAATATATTGAAAAATGATTATTACAAAGTTGTATATGATATTACAAAGATACCACCACAAGATTTTGGTATGTTTTATGAATTAATGACAAATAAATATTATTTATATAGTTATCTAGCATATTGTAGAATGTTTCATAAAGATGAAATTAAATTAGTGGAAGAATTAGCAAATAAGAATGACTTTTTAGTTAATAAAATAACAGATAATAAGAACAGAATGCTATTCTTGTTTAAGTTCAAAAAGGCATGTGGTTGTTCTAATAATATGTTAATGGTAGCAAAACATGGACTGCAAAAGAAACAAGCAGATGAGATGTTTAAATTGTATATTAATATATATAGATGTCAGACACAGAAACCATTAGATTTTACTATACAAAAAAATTGTTCTCGTGCTATATTTATGATGTATCGACAGCTGTTTGGTCAAGAGAATGTTGAGGTTATTAGAAAACAAATTGAGGGACAAAGAAGACAAGTATATAGATTCAAAGATGAATTTATTGAAGATTGTAAAAATATTAGATCGTATTTTGATGAATATACAAAGATGAGTGAGAAACGTGATAAGTATATAGAAAAGTTGAATGATAAGTGTTTAATTTAAATGCCTTGTTTCGTAAATATATATAAGTAATCAATATTACTAATCGTGCCACTTTAACCATCAAAAATTAATATTTTATAGTTAAGTAAAAAAAAGAGACCATGAGGTCAATTTTTTTATGTGTGTGTGTGGATTTTAAATTAAAATCCGTCTAGTGAGATCACGAACTCTGCCATGATATCAGCATATTTAAGCAAATATCTATTATCTGCTAATCTTACTTTGTTTTTCTGATAGTATGCTTTTGCCTTGATTCTGTTTTTTTCTTGGTTTTTTTTATATAATTCTTGTTTATATTTATTTATGTGATCTTTGTTCTCTTGATGATATTTTTTTTGGTATTTTGAAACTCTCTCTTTGTATGATTCTTTTTTGGCATATTTTTTGTATCGTTCTTTGTACTCGTCAATGTGTTCTATGTAATATCGTTGGAAGTATTCTTTTGATGCAGGCATTATTGATAGGTTGGTTGATGAGGTGTTCTTACCAAAAAATCCTCGCCGACGAGTTGAGTTTTTTTTTTGGTTGATGTTTTTTGTCTTTTTTGTTTTTTTTATGGATTGGTGTACATATACTAACCGAATAATGCTTGACATACAGATTGTGGTGGTTTTGACATAATAGGTATTGGTAATTCAAACAGAACAACTCTCATACAATATGAAATGGCAATATCATCACACCAATTTCCAAACATTTCAAGATTGTTAGATTTAAAATCATTTACTTGTTCTTCTGTATACTGATTCACATTTTCCATTACCATTTCATATCTAGATTGTAATTTTTCTTTAGGATTAAATGTCCCAATGTATTGTGAACCATTCATGGAAAAACTCTTTACACCAGGTGTTTTCAATTCTTGATCTGTCATTGCAATCAATTCTTCAATTTGATTTGATGTTGTCTTGATAACCCACTTTGGAAACTTTGGAAATAAAGGTGATACATTTACATATAATTCTTGATTATTAGATTTACCATATTCCTTCAAGAGTGTTCCTGATGAACCTTCCTTTCGTGCCTTTGCCTTCTTTTCCTTTGATCTTTGTTTCTTTGAGGGCATTATAGAGATTTATTCCCTTTACTTGTACTGAATTAATTTATATAAATTTT
>TARA_R110001632_G_scaffold43281_1_pt1 | contig 11656 bp, 7 predicted proteins | sample TARA_R110001632 | Tara Oceans TARA_R110001632 (sample SAMEA4398266) | marine metagenome | biome: Polar Biome; feature: [SRF] surface water layer (ENVO:00010504); material: water (ENVO:00002006), including particulate matter (ENVO:01000060) such as... | depth 5 m
GCACCGGGCTCCGTCATCGCAATGGCGGTTACGAGTTCGCCCGAACAAATGCCGGGCAGCCAACGCCGCTTTTGTTCTTCGGTGCCATAGGCGACGATATAGGGTGCAATAATCGCATTGTGCAGGGTTATGCCGAATCCGTCGACACCCTTCCACTGCTGTTGTTCGATGATGATGGCTTCATGACGGAAATCACCACCCGCGCCGCCATATTCTTCGGGCACGGATGCGCCGAGCAGGCCCATTTCGCCAGCCTTTTTCCAGATTTCCATCGGAACAATACCGTCCTTGCGCCACTGGGGCACATGCGGCACGCATTCCTTTTCGAAGAACTGGCCAACAGCGTCAGAGAAAATCTCGAGCTCTTCGTCCTGGCGCCAATTGGCCTTCGGGACATCTAGTGGGCTGGCCTGCATTCGTCTTCCTCCGCTTTGGGCGGCTTTTGCTTGCCGCTTACGTTCACGTAAACATGTAAGCGTCGCTCCGAGGAATTCCCAGCCCTCTCCCAACGTCAGAACGAGCGGAATCGCATAATTTTTTTGTGTGATAGCGCGTGAAACCCACTTGTTTGGGCCACGCGCCATCAAAATCGGACTGGCGCGCTAAAACGCCTCCGCTGGCAAGGCCATCATCGACTTCGCGCCGGTCTTCACCTTGGCCAGGTGTGCAGCACCATCCGGCACCATCCGGTCCACAAAATAATAGCCGGTTGTGAGCTTCTCTTCATAGAAGGGATCGCCCGCCGCCTTCTTCTCCAGCGCAATCTTGGCCATTTTCGCCCACATGAATGCCAAGCCTGTGAGGCCAAACAGGTGCAGGTAATCGTGGCTGGAAGCGCCCGCATTGTTGAAATCGGTCATGCCATTTTGCATCAGCCAGGTTGTGGCCTCCTGCAACTGGGCCTTCAGTGTCGTCAGGCCCTCGATAAACGGGGCCATATCGGCATCGCCATCGGCTGAATTGATGAATTCGTCAACTTCACCAAAGAAGCTGAAGACAGCCCGGCCACCATTGGACGCCAGCTTGCGGCCAACGAGGTCGAGCGCCTGCACGCCATTGGTGCCTTCGTAAATAAGAGTGATACGGCAATCGCGGACGATCTGCTCCAGACCCCATTCACGCGTAAAGCCAGAGCCGCCGTGAAGTTGCAGCGCCTGATTGGCTTTCTCAAAGCCCATATGGGTCAGGTATGCTTTGATGACCGGCGTCAGAAGGGCCATATAGTCGCCCGCCTTTTCCCGCACTTTTTCATCTGGAGATTTGTGCTGAAGGTCACCCTGGAAGGCCGTCCAGTAAGTCAGCGCGCGCGCGCCTTCGAGGAATGCCTTCTGGTCCATCAACATGCGGCGCACGTCCGGATGAACGATGATCGGATCGGCAGGCTTTTCAGGTGCCTTTGGCCCGGTCAGGGAACGCCCCTGAAGACGGTCCTTCGCAAAATCGACTGCATTCTGATAGGCGACGACGGCTTGGGACAGACCCTGCAGGCCCACGCCGAGGCGCGCCTCATTCATCATGACGAACATGGTGCGCATGCCTTTATGCTCTTCGCCAACAAGAAAGCCTGTCGCGCCGTCATAATTCATGACGCAGGTCGCATTCCCGTGAATGCCCATTTTTTCTTCGAGGCCACCGCAGGAACAGGCATTGCGCTCGCCCAGCGAGCCATCTTCACCCACCATGTATTTCGGCACAACGAACAGGGAAACGCCTTTGATGCCTTCTGGCGCGCCTTCGATGCGGGCGAGCACGAGGTGGATGATGTTCTCCGTCAGATCCTGCTCGCCGCCGGAAATCCAGATCTTCTGGCCTGTGATCTTGTAGGAGCCATCGCCCTGCGGCACGGCTTTTGTTTTCATCAGGCCCAGATCCGTGCCGCAATGCGGCTCGGTGAGGTTCATCGTACCGGCCCATTCGGCCGACGCCATCTTCGGCCCGTACTTGGCCTTGAGTTCATCGGAGCCACCCGCCATCAGCGCCTGATAGGCACCGTGCGTCAGCCCCGGATACATCCCGAACGCCATGTTCGACGATGATACCATTTCAGTCCAAGCAATGTTTACAACGTGCGGAAGCCCCTGACCGCCCATGGACGGATCGGCCGACAACAAAGGCCAGCCGTTTTCAACGAGTTGTTTATAAGCTTCTGGAAAGCCATCCGGGGTTTTTACACTGGCGTCATCGCCGCGCACACACCCTTGCTGGTCGCCCACAGCGTTGAGCGGAAACAGGACTTCCTTGGCGAATTTGCCTCCCTCCTCGAGGATGGCATTCACCAGGTCCGGCGTGGCCTCTTCGAAACCCGGCAGGTTTGAATAGTTCTGGATCTGCAACAGGTCCTGCAGGATGAATTGCATGTCGCGGATCGGCGCGTCGTAACGTGGCATTTTGTATTTCCTGTCAATAAAGCACGAAAATCGCAGATATCTGCGGCGCGCTTGTACAAATTAATTTGCCCCACCGTAGCATCTGCTGGGTGGGGCACAATTTGGTCGATGCAGATCAGACTTCGTCGAGCTGCCTGCGGGCAATTTCGTCATATGCCGCAAGCTGTCGCTTGTTCTCATCAGACGGGCCGGTATTCGCTATTTGCGTTTCCAGCCATGAGATGCCCTTGCGCAACTCCGTCAGGGCGGTGTCGATGTCGCCTCTCTGAATTTCCAGCTCCTTCACTTGCTTGCGGAACTTCTCGAGCGACATTCGCATCTGAGCGCGCTGTCCGTCATCGAGCACGTAAAGGTCCAGGATTTCACGGATATCGGCAAGCGGCAGGCCGAGACGCTTTAGCCTCACGATGATGGTGAGCCGCGCGCGATCCCGATTGGAATAGACCCGGGTCATGCCATCCCGAGCGGGATGGAGCATGTCCTTGTCCTCGTAGAAACGCAGCGCCCGCGGCGTAACGCCAAACTCGCGAGCAAGCTCGGAAATTGTGTAGGTGCGGGAATCCGCAGCGGAAATCTTGGAGAGCTTGTTGTTCATCATTCCGCAAATCTAGATCAAGGCTTACGCGAACGTCAACGTAAACTTTTTTGGCATTCTTCGTTTCCCCGCAGATTCCCTTGGTAGAGTTACCGGATTTGGAGGTTTTCTTTACCTTTAACCTGCCCTTAATCCGGCTCCTGTCATCACCGATGCTGAATCTGAATGATTTTGCCCGAAGCATTAACAATCGCGGGCAAAATGAGTGCTTAGGAGAGTGGGGATGAGCCAGACGGGGCCCTGGAGCGTCAAAGGAATTGACCAGCGCGCGCGCGACGCCGCTCGCGAGGCAGCGCATGCTGAAGGCATCACCTTGGGGGAATATCTGAACCGGCTACTTATGTCGGTCGATGCCCCCCGGCCAAACGAAGTTGCGTATCCTTTCCAGAATCGCCGACCAACGGCAAACGCGGCGAACGACACGCTCGACACGTTGACGCGCCGCATTGAGGCAACAGAAGCGCGCTCCACACTTGCCATAACGGGTATGGACCACACGATCCTCGGCCTGGTGGCTCGCCTGGAAGAGGCCGAGCAAAATTCTGCTGCCGTAGCGGGCCATGTGGATAGCCTGATCGAAGAACTGAAGGACACACATTCCGCTTTGCAGGCAAAAGTGCAGAAGCTTGAAGCCGACGACACGACCCGCGAAAATCTCGAAGCGCTGAAATCACTCGAACAGGCGCTAGGCAAACTTGCCAGCCATGTCTTCGAAGAAAGCGAACTGGCTCAGAATGAGGCCCAAGCCATTCAGGGCCGGGTCGAGACAGGCTTCACCGAGTTGACCGACCGCGTTGAAAACATGGAAGTGAAGGTCGAACAGACCCTGTCCGATGCGGCCTCTCGCGTCGAGCGCGCCGTGGACCAAGCAGAGTTGCGCGCCGAGGGCACAGCCCGCGAGCTTGCCGATCGTCTATCCAATCTGGAAACGCATGTGAACTTGCGTCTGTCTGAGGTCGACAAGAGCGATGCACGTCTGGAAAGTGTCGAGACGAAGATTACGAAATCCCTGGCGACTGTCGAAACCACACTGGCTCAAACACAGGACCGGTTGAACCGAGCAGAAACCACCACGGATGCGGCCCTGCTCAGCCTTGAGTCCACATTCAACAATCTTGACGCCAAGATCGAGACCCTGTCGAAAACGGTCGAGCCTGATTTGGCGGACCGCCTTCGGGCAGAGTTTGAATCGCGCTTCGACGAAATCATGACGACTGTCCGCAGTACCGTCGACACGGCCCGCGCAGAACTGGCCGAAGAAATATCTCGTGCGGCCTCGGGCGCCAGTGAGGAAGCCGTTGCCGAACTTCAGACCGGTCTGAACGAAGTTCGCGAAAAACTGGTCGCAGGCGAAGATCGTCAGACTCAGGACATGAACAAGGTCTCGTCCGAGATCGGACGGATTGGTGACCTGGTCGGCACACGGATGGAAGAATTTGGCGCAAACCTCGACAAGCGGGTCAATGCAAGTGAGCAGCGTAGCGCCGAGGCAATTTCCCAGATTGGGGATCAGGTTGCGACCGTCGCCAACCGCCTGCAAGCGCGCCAGGACAAGGCCCTGCAGACCCTCGCTACCGAGATTGATGAGAACCGCAAGCGCGCAGACCTGAAGCTCTCCGAAGCGATATCAAGTGTCACCGATAAACTCGAGCAGGCGCAAACCCAGACCAGCGCATCCCTCTCGCCAATCCAGAAGGCGATGGCGTCACTCGCGACGCGATTGGAAATGCTCGAAGACACCGCTGCGCCCTCCAAGTCCGGTGCAGTCGAGCCAACTGATTTGGCAACCATGAATGCGCTGAACGAGACTGATCGCCTGCTCGAAGAATTCCAGGAAGAGGAAGACGCATCGTCTGATCTTCTCTCGGATGAATATGATGCAGTGTTTGAGCCCGGCCTGCCCGAGGACATTGCAGATGACGATACCAGCGACGCATTCCTCACAGACTGGACCGAAACAGAGGAAGTCGACGAAGTCGAGATAGAAGCTGGGACGAACGCCAAGTCAAATGCTTATGAAGAAGACTACGATCTCGTCGAGGACGAATTCGAAGTTGACGCAGATCCGGACAATGCAGAAGACGATTTCTACGACGCATTCGCCGATGCTGATGAAGCTCCTTCCCCAGTCGGATTTGATGCACTTGCCGAGCTTGAGGACTACGGGGACAATTCTGCCGAGCCACGTGAATCGGATATTTTCGAAGACGATGAATTCGACACGGAAGTCGATCCGGCCGGAGAAGCATTCGCCGACCCTGAGTTTACAGAGGCGCTAGAAGACGAGCCTGAGGCCGCCTCGCCGGCTGCGAACTATATCGACATGGCTCGCCGCGCTGCGATTGCGGCGTCGTCGGGTCGCAAGGATTCTTCCCCATCGATTGCACCTCCAAGTGATCAGGCTGACAAAGGCTTGCGCTTCGGAAACGGAAAGCTCCCACTCTATGCTGCGGCCTCAGCCGTTATCATCACGGGCGCCACTGTGGGCGGGTACCTTTATCTGCGCGGTAAGCAGGCCCCGACTTCGGTAACCGAACTGGCCGCGCCCGTCGATGGGGCGGCTGCGAGTCTAATTGAAACAGAATTGCCACCCGCAGAAGCCGCCGAGTCATCCGATGATGCCCTTCTGTTCGAAGATGATGTCGCGCCGCCAACTGACTTGGAGACTGCGGCCGCAGACAAGAGCGGCGAGGTTGCACCATCTGAAGAGCCATCCGACCCGATGGCTGAACTGATTGAACCAACGCCAATGATCGCGACCGCGCGTATTGAGCCGACCACGAGCTACCCGCCGATCCCGAAAGTCGACACGCTGGCAAATGCCGCAGCATCCGGGAACGGCATCGCGCAATTCCAACTAGCGCAACAGCAGCTTGCCGATGGCAACTTGAAAGGCGGCGCAGTCCTGATGCGGCAGGCCGCAGAGAAGGGCCTGCCAATTGCTCAGTACACGCTTTCAAAATTGCACGAAAAAGGTACGGGTGTACCGAAGGATCTGACACTGGCCCGGGAATGGACGGAACGGGCTGCAAACGGTGGCAACGTGAAAGCAATGCATGACCTTGCCGTCTTCATGGCTGAGGGCGAGGGCGGCGAGCAAACCTATGCGGGTGCCGTTGGATGGTTTCGAAAAGGCGCGGAGTTCGGCATTGTCGATAGCCAATACAATCTCGGCGTACTGTACGAGCAAGGCCTCGGCATCAGCCCAAATCTGACCGAAGCCCTTTACTGGTTCATGGTCGCTGCCAAGAATGGCGACGCAGGCGCACCGGCAAAAGTCATGGAAATTTCCAAGCGCGTCTCACCAGAAGCGGTGAACCATGCCCGTGTACAGTCTGAAGACTGGACCGCCTCCCGCGCCAACGCAGCAGCCAATGGCCGGTTCGGCGCGCAATCATGGAACATCGGGAATGCGGCTCAAGTACGCGCGACACAGCAGGCCCTGACCGTACTTGGCTACAACATTGGCTCCGCCGATGGAGCCCTTGGCCCGGATACAGCGACCGCCATTCGCGACTATCAAACCGCTCAGTCTCTCGACGTGACAGGAACCATCACGCCGGAACTGATCGAAAGTCTGAACGCTCGCGCCAAGTCTTAGTGTTATGGCCGTGTAAAAGCGCGCGGCCGTTCACTCTCATCCAGGCTGAGATAACGGTCACGCAGTCGCGTTTGGCGGGACTCGAGTGACTGCTGCTCGCCGGCAATGATGACAGCGATGGGTGCAGACGCGACCTCCAAAGGATCCCCGTCCCAACCAACCACATCAGCGGGTGCGCCGGGCGCGAGGCGACCATACCCCGTCAGGCCGAACATGTCCGCCGGGGCGGTGGTCAACGCCGCCAAAGCATCATCGAAGCTCAGTCCGTTGGCGACTGCATTGCCGGCAAGCTGTGTCGCAAGCCGCGCCTGATGGCTGCTATCCCCGACATTGGCAATGGCAAATGTAACGCCTGCTGCGGCCAGTCGCGCTGCATTTTCAGATGTCGCTGCCAGTTTCTCAAACGAGCCCGGAAGATTGGAAAACGCATTGATGATCACCGGGATATCCATCTCGGCCAGCCGTGGCGCCACACGCCACGCTTCGTCCGCGCCGACAATCACGATCTTCAGTGACGGCTCCTCCTCGGCCAGATCCATCACGGCATTCAAGTCACTGGCACGACTCGCTTCAATCAAGATTAACTGCTGGCCCCGTGCGGCGGGCGACAGCGCTTGTGCATCAATCCGGTTCAGAACCGCGCCATCATTCTGCGTGATGTAGCGCGCTGGATAGCTGCGCGCATCATCCAGCGCCGCCCGCAGCAGCGTCATGGCAGACTGCCGCGAGCCGCCAGCAAGGCCCGCGCCTGCTTCACCGAGCTTGATGAAGGTAAATGCCTTCTCATCCAGCTCCGTATCGAGATCACCGCTCGTATCAGCTACGAAACCCTGCCCGGCAAATAGCGCATTGCCGGTGTTGGGTACAACAACCAGGCGCGTAAAACCTTCGATCCGGGTGACATCAATCGCAGTGGCGTCCGGATTGAACCCATCGGCTGCATTCAGCGCGGCTGAAAACGGAGACATTGCCGCCGCCGTGTCATTCGTAGAATCTTCCGCGCCAACTTCAACCAGGCCTGTTCGGGCAAAGGAGGCGATCAGACCAGGCGTGACCCATTCAGCGGAAATCTCGGTGGCGCCACCTGGCACTTCAGTATCTGCCCCGCCGACCGTGACAATCCGGTCGTCCTCGATGACAACAACGCCGTTTTCGATCATACCTTGAGCGGTGCCGGTCCAGACCGTTTCACCGCGAATGACGAACGTATCGGCGTACGCGGGCGCCGCTGCGAGACCCAAGGCGGCAACGCTTGTAAGTAGTGTACGGATCATTTGCGATCTCCTTCACCAGGTTGGCCTATTTCAAAATCCATCACAGGATTGGTCTCAGGATGGTCGCGGTCAAACATCAGCGCGCCGTCAATAAAGACCTGGTCTGCCTTGGCGTAGACGCTGAACGGGTCATCGGACCAGACGACGACATCCGCCATCTTGCCGGGCTTCAGGCTGCCCGTACGATCGTCAATGCCCAATGACTTGGCCGGGTTCAGCGAAAGCCACGTCCAAGCGACCTCTTTCGGAATATCGATACCTGCCCTCAAACCATCAGACCATGCCTTGGCGGCTTCCTGGTTGAGACGTTGAATACCGACATCACTGTCCGAATGGACGATGGCACACGCGCCGGCCTTGTGGACCATCGGGATGTTCTCACGGACGCCATCATAGGCTTCCATCTTGAAGCCCCACCAATCGGCCCACATGGAAGAACACGCACCATATTCGGCCAGCTTGTCGGCAATCTTGTAGCTTTCAACGGCATGGTGAAAGGCGGTGACCTTGTAGCCAAACTCCTTCGACATATCCATGATTTGCGCCATCTCATCGGCGCGGTAGCAATGCATGTGCACGAGGATGTCGCCATTCAGCACACCCGCGAGCGTGTCCAGTTCGAGATCACGCGCAGGTGGTTCACCGCCTTCGTCCTCGTACTTCTCCCATTTGCGCTTGTATTCTGCAGCCTTGATCCAGGCTTGCCGGTATCCCGCCACGTTGCCCATCCGAGAATAAGGGGCGCCACCAGGAAAACGCCCGCCGCCATAGCCATACACGCGCTTGGGATTCTCGCCGCAGGCCATCTTCAGCGTATAGGGCGCGTCCGGAAATTTCATGCCCTGAACGGTCCGGCTCGGCACGTTCTTGAGGATCACGCCGCGCCCGCCGAACAAGTTTGCGCTGCCCGGTAGCACCTGAAGCGAGGTGATGCCTCCGGCTATCGCCCGCGTGAAGCCTGGATCTTGCGGCCAGACACCGTGCTCCGACCACACTTCCGCTGTGACCGGCGCAGAAATTTCGTTGCCATCGCCGTGCGCGGTCACACCGGGCGAGGGATAGACGCCGAGATGGCTGTGATTGTCGATAATGCCCGGAGTCACCCAGCGACCTGTCGCATCAATGGTCTCGGCACCATCCGGGGCTTCGATATCGGCGCCTAGTGCGACGATCTTGCCATCCTGCAACAGCAGGCTGCCATCTTCGATCAGGTTACCTTCGCCATCGAGGATTGTGGCATTGGTGATCAGGACAGGCGCATTCGGATAGGGCGCATATGTGGAGGGATAGGGATTGCGGTCGAACGCGTCTTCCGACGACGCAGCCTTGTCGGCATCGTCGCCTCCACCGCACGCTGAAAGCAGGAGTGCCGCAGCGCAAACAGCTGCCAGCCCATAAAGTATTCGCATTTCATTTCGCCCCGTGTCCGCAGAAAGGTTTGGCGCATACTGCTGACATTTCTTCCGGCTTCAAGGCCTGAGCCGGAAACACGCGTGAAATTCTTGCCTGCCCGGCCGGATTTGCCGCAATTTGTTTCTACTGTTCCGGTTGAGACGGGTCTTTCTTGTCTCGGCCGAACACCAAGCGCATCAGCCAGTTTGGCGCAAACCGTTCGACCCGGGGATGCCTTGCCAACACGCTCTCCATCCACCGCCTGCCCCACATCGCGTTCCGCCCCAGCAGCACGACACCAAGAATGGCAATCGGCAAGCCAACAGGAATGATCGGCGTGACGAAAGCGATTGGAATGGCCACCACGATCATGATCAGACCGGTAAGCGCCAAAATCTGGCGGAACGCTACGTTCACACCATTGCGCAGCCCCGCCGCAGGCTTTGAGGAAGCTGCGGTCTGTTCCGTTTTCATGTGGGTTTCGTCATCGGCCATTAAGCTGAATATGGGAAAAGAAGCGGGCGCCGCCAGCGATATCGTCATGATGTGGTCAAAGTCTGGTGTCTGCGTTACCTGATTGCTACAGATTGCCCGTTCGTTCCGCGCGCAGGGCGGGATGAAGTGTTGCGTGAGGCCCGGAATGAAACTGCAGTCTGTTCAGGTCCTGCGTGGAGTGGCGGCCCTCCTGGTCGTTCTCTATCACACCAGAGCCCACGAAACTCGCGGCATCGCCCATAATGGTGGCGGCGAGTTGGCTTGGCTTGGCGGCATTGTGACGAATGGTTTCGCCGGGGTCGACCTGTTCTTCGTGATCTCCGGCTTCATCATGGTCGCCGTGACCTACGAATTGAAGCCCGGCATCCAGACAGCTCTGAACTTCGTGTTCCGTCGGCTGACCCGGGTCTATCCGGTCTGGTGGCTGTTTGCCGGTATCACCACAGTCGGTCTGCTCGGCTATTTCCAGTTGGGCAATATGGTCGAAACGTTGCAAGTCACGTCGCGTCCGGAGCCAGACTGGATCTATATCATCAAGTCCTTCCTGCTGATTCCACAGGAAAAGGAGCCGGTACTTGTGGTGGGGTGGACGCTGATCCATGAAGTCTATTTCTATCTCGCGTTCAGCCTCGTCTTGCTGCTTCGCAGATCCTGGTGGCCCTATGCGTTGCTTGGCTGGGGAGCTGCAGTCATCGCAGGATGGATGTCTGGACTGTCCGGCCCGATCGTTACCGATTTCCTGTCGCTGTTTTTCTCGCCCATGACCATGGAATTTCTGTTCGGCGCCGCCACAGCAATGCTCGTCGCGTCCGGAGTTGCGTGGCGAGGTGGGATCGTGATGCTGGTCGCCACGCTATGGATGGTGGCGTCCCTGTGCCTGCAGGGGCCCCAAACCGATTACACACTTCAATGGGGCCGCGTCATGATGTTCGGCTTGCCGAGTGCCGCGCTCATCTACGGACTCGTCACGCTGGAACTTGAAGATCGTTTGGCATGGCTTGTCCCGGCGGGTGTCGGTGCTTTGCTGACTATCGCGGTTTTCCAGCTCTACGGACTGGGAGAAACAGCCCCTCTATCCGTGCGGGTCAATGCCACTATTGTTGCAGTTCTGGTGGGCGGCTTGGGCACACTTGCTACATTTTGGACAGGTTGGCTGGCTGGTCAGACCAAACCTCGCAGCGTGCGCGCCCTGTTTCCAGCCTTGCGCAAAATACTCGCTGCGATGGTCCGGCTCGGAGACGCCTCTTATTCGCTCTACCTCGTGCACACGATCGTCATCGTGGCCCTACGGGTCCTGTTCGGACGCCTCGGAGACATTCCCGTTCTCGCGCCTGTTTTCCAGCTCGGCCATCCCGGCCTGCTCGACAATGTCGCGTTTGCGCTTGCCTGCGTGACCGGATCGATTATCGCCTCGCTGCTCAGCTACACCTATTTTGAACGGCCAGTGGGCGCGCTCTTCCGAAAGTCACGCCCAACAGTGCAGAACGCTTCCTGATCCTTATTCCGCCGCGACGGAACTCGTTTCTGGCGGCGTCCACTTGAGCACAGGCTTGCGCGCTGCCTGCGTCTCGTCCAGGCGACGCATCGGGGCGAGATAGGGCGCGCCCTTCATCGTTTCATCGCCCTGTGCAGCACGCCGGGCAATCGCCTCCAGCGAGTCACAAAAGCGATCCAGCTCGGCTTTCGATTCTGACTCGGTCGGCTCAATCAGCATCGCCCCATGCACGACCAGAGGGAAGTACATGGTCATCGGATGATAGCCCTCATCGATGAGGGATTTCGCAATATCAATCGTCTCGATCCCGTCCGCCGTGAAGGCATCGGAGAACAATGCCTCATGCATGCAATAGCCATCGAAAGCTGGTGTCATGACGGATTTCAGGCGCGCCTGAATATAGTTGGCGTTCAGCAC
>TARA_R110001632_G_scaffold78861_1_pt1 | contig 11652 bp, 15 predicted proteins | sample TARA_R110001632 | Tara Oceans TARA_R110001632 (sample SAMEA4398266) | marine metagenome | biome: Polar Biome; feature: [SRF] surface water layer (ENVO:00010504); material: water (ENVO:00002006), including particulate matter (ENVO:01000060) such as... | depth 5 m
CAGCCTACGAACGAGTCCTAAAACGCTTAAAATAATGCCAGACAAATACACCAAAAAGGAACTCGTAGATGAGGTCATAAAAGCTAGATCCTCTAAGGCGGGTCCATTTAATTCAAATGCCTCAGAGTTCATAAAAGGTTACTATGGTGGTGAAGAGAGTCTCAAAAAAGAGATAGCCGATGCTAAGAAATATTCGGAGAATGAAATGACTAGCCGCCATCGTCGAGGACCAGAAATGAGGTCCGACTACTTTGAAGAAAAAGACATTGAGGACAGGATGTTTGAAGAAGTTCCAGTATCAGTAGACCCAAGGTATGGGGCATTATATAATATTAAGGAGGAATCAGTAAGCACAGGGGGGGCAAGAGAAGCAAGAATAGATCTAGCTAACACTAAATTAAAACTAAAGTGGAAGGGGAGGGAGGAGACGCTCAAAAAGACTCATGGATTTGGTATCGATCTGAAATCCCAATTAAAAAATTGGGAGGACAATATGATTTTAAACGAATTCAAAAACTTCGGAGACTTTGTAGGTTTAGAAGATGGAGAAGTTGAAGGTGCGACTTTAGATTCTATAGTGAATAAAAAAATTGGGGCAGGTATTGAGCATGAAATGGGACATAAAGTGTATCGCCCCAATAAAGAAGTCCAATACCCCATTAGCACAGAACTTAAAGAAAGCTATTTCGACAACAAGTCGGAGCTATTCCAAGCAGTGGGTAAGTTTCAAAGAGAACATTTTAAAGAAACTGGCAAGAGAGTAACTAAGCCTGAAGAACTTTACAACCTGATCAAGTCGGGAGAAGACTTAGATTACTTGTCAAAAGAAGGGAGCCGACTGATAAATTATTTACGAAAAGAGGAGAAAGGTAAAAAGGGCGATGAAGTCCTGAAGTTTATCAGCGAGCTAGCCCCGATGTTCGTCTCCAATGATAACAATTCTTACGCAGACTCCGTTGAAAACAGATTAAGCTAAATAAAATAATGCCAGATTACCTATTAGTTAGACCAAACAAGAAGCCTTTTAATTTCAGTAAAGTATCCTCTGAAATTGAGAAGAAAGAAGGATTCGTCGCGCACCCTTACAGAGACTCTAGAGGTTTTTGGACAATTGGATTCGGGAGCTTGATTGGGAGGAGTGACGCAGATTACAAGAAGTCGCCTTACTACACGGGCAAGATTACAATGGGTAAGAGTGGGATTGCTAATAAAGCGGACCTATCTGGCAAGTCGATCACCGAAGAAACGGCACGCGGCATGATGATGGAGTCTATTAGTAATGAGGCTTCACGAGCTACTAAAGAAAGCATGCTAGGCGAAAAGTTCTTTGACCTTTCACCTGATCTTCAGGACGAAGTGATCTCGTCATTCTATCGCGGTGGGCTACCTCAATCCAAGAAGACACTGGGTTTTATCCGCGAGGGTAAGTTTGAAGAAGCTGCTGAAGAGTTTCTCGATCATGATGAGTATCGTGCCGCTAAGAAGTCAGGTTCAGGAGTAGCCACCCGAATGGAAGCCCTTTCTAGCTTGTTAAGAGAAGAGGGTAGAAAGAAGGCGACTTTTTCTGATGCAGTCGAACAAGGAATTTCAAATGAAAAGTTATAAAAAACACACCATGTATAATAAAGCGGGTAAAGGCTTCACGGCCAACACCCACGAGCAGCATCTTAGCATGAAGAAGAAAGGCTACAGCCACAGTAAACCTTCTTCTACAGAGAAAAAAGTTGGACGGATAATCAAGAAAAAATCAGGTTACTAAAATAGCGCGTAAGCGCAAATCATGAGTAGATTCATAACTTACAAACCGACAGCGGAAGACGTTGCCGAAGCATTCAACCGGTCTAAGGCACTGGGCAAGCTCAAAACGTCCTTCACGAACGGGAAGGGGAACATGACAGGCTTCTTAGGAGAGGTCGCGTTTGAGAAAACTTTTAAGCAGTTTACCTACGTGGGCGACAAGTCTTACACGCACGACTACGAATATATGGGACTCAAAGTAGATGTTAAGGCGAAGAAATGTTCGTCAAAGCCTAGGCTGGACTACAATGCTTCCGTAGTGAAGACGAAGTTCAGCAAGTTTGAGGCCGACGTATACTTCTTCGTAAGAGTACACGAGGACCTCAAAAAGGTCTGGCTCTGTGGGTGGTCACCTAAAAAGTCCATTATACACAAAAACAGGCTGAATAAGAAGGGGGAGTGTGACTCAGACGGATTTAGATTCAAGTCAGATGGTTACAACATCGAGATTAAGAAGACCCGAAGACCCGACGCCCTCGAATCACTCACTGTTCGGCGGTAACATATTAGGGTTAAGGTGGCCCTCTTTTTTGTAGGTTAGCCTGATTCCGTTAGGCGCTGCAAGTTCCACGAACTCGCTTAGAGAGGCATCCATGTATGCCTCTATGATGATGTCTGGATCACCACCAGCTTGATTTATGATCTCACTCAGATCTAGCCAAAATTCACCACAGAGTTCATGTCTCCTAATTTGTAGACTGGTCATTAGTTACCAATATCAAACTGGCCACGTAAGTCGATAGTCCAGATTTTGCCTCCACCTTTACCTTTAGAAAATACAGGTCTGATCTTGCTACTAGTTCGTGCAGACTCTTCCATGACGGACATCCCACGCCTAATGAACTCTAGGTTGTTGGACATGCCAACATTCCGACCGTTATTAAAATCGTGAAGAGTTGTTTGGAACTCTGTTAATGTTCCTGTCCATGTGTCTTGGGCAGTAACTTCACGGCACCTCTTACTAAAGAAGTCCACGAGTTCAGAAATGGAACTACGCGCACTATTGTCATAGGCAGCATCTGCAATTTTAGCGTCAATATAGCTACGAACACCAAAACGCCCTGTATCGAGAACTTCTGTCGGTGGGTTCCAGTCTAACAAGAACTTAGCAAAGTGGGGGAGTTCTTCGTCGATGGTCGCCTCCAATTTGTGGTTAGGGGGAAAGTTATCGGTGGAGTCATCGCTGATCAATAATGCGATGAGCTTATCACGGTTACTTGAGTCAAGTGAGGGGATCACCGACAAAGAGTTAGCGTCCATGTTCAATGACAGAACGACTCGGCCAGTCCAAGGGACTGACAATGAGTCAGCGTATTTGGCCTGATACTCGACTCTTGGATTAGCAACTGATCGCTTAAGGAGTTCAGTTGCGCGTCGCTGGTCTTGGAAGCTCGCTGCGGATGTTGTGTCATCGATTACCCATGCAGCTACTCTACCTAAGTCTTTATTGAACTTAGTTTGTCCTGAGAGGTAATCAGAGGCATCTGCGAAGCCCCCTACGAGACCACTAATGACCTTGTTAGATAGTAGAGATTTTCCTCGTCCTGTGGGTCCGACAAGTAGTAGCGCCTGTCCCTGCATCTGCTTACGCTCTAAAACAGCGTAATAGAACCGTTGAAGCCACGCATATAGGTAATCGGTAGCTGGCCTATCTCCACTAGCGACAAATAGTTGATCTAACCATTTATTTAGGAAGGGCCACTTGGAGCGGTCACCATCAACGTCTGGTTGGATGCTATTGATCCTTGCACAGTTAAGAATGCGGCTCCCATTGTAAGAGACAATTCTTTCTTTAGAGAATACAACGGGAGCGATATCATCAATCCTGTTATGGTTACTTACAGTAAGCAAAGCAGATTCAACTTCACTGATCGTCTGTCCTTTTTTAACTCTCGTTGAAAATCCAGCTTGCCTGAATTCTAGGACAAGTTGCTCTTTAGGGATTGATACAGCATTACCATATAGGAGCTTAAAATAACTACGCCCGTTGAACCAATATTCGTCCAACAAGATGGACATCTTTTTATCCTCGTAGTCGCTAACAAAAGCTCTCCCGAAGATATCAGCCCAGCTCATGAATCCTTTTCCCGCTCTGTCGCTGTAACAGACCATTCCGTCCTCAACCGCTTGGCAACCATCCCGATCAATCCCATCATCGATCCAGAAGAGTGGTCCACGCGAACCAACTTCAAAGTCGTTGATCCAGCGATTCGGGAAACGGGATTCAACTTCTTTCGCAACAACATTGATGGGGACGTTAGTGTCACCGGATTGAGGTGGGCTTTTACTGACCGCCTTGGCTAGTGTGGTGTTGATTAGGTCGTGGACAACGACACCACCTATGTGTGTCCATTCTTCGCCCAGTTCGAAATACTGGTTTGGTTTAAGTGACGTGCTGTCAAAACCTGCATAGGCCGAAGTAACTTTCATCTTCTTAGCCAGTTCCTCCATAAAGGGAGCATAGACTTCAGGTGAGATAGGTAGTGGCCTGTCGAACTCCCATACTAACCTAAGATACCCTGATTGAGTTTTAGTTGACCATGTGGGCAGCATCTTCCCAAATCGGGCGCTTAGATCGTCCTTCAATGAGTTCCAGTTGACTTTTACGCCTGCATCGTAGTCGGCAACTAGACCATAAACCTTGTTTACGGGGTTCTCATTGCTAATCCTCTTGGAGGGAGATCTACCTTCCGCGCAGCTATAAAAACAGTGGTCCGTTTTTGCGTCGGCGCACCAACTACGGTATTCTGCTTTGGATTTAAAAGGGGGCTTCTTTTTTTTGAGCTTACTTGGATCATTTGATTTTTCAGCTTTATGTTCTTTCAGGTTTTTCAGGTAGCGGTATTTCATTTTATTTTTGGTATCTATCGAGAATTTTTCCTTCGGAGGCTAATGGGATGTCACTAATCCAATCAGGTGGAATAGACATTATCCGTATGACATCAGCAAGAACCTTTTCTGATTCGCTCTCGTCACACTCTACAACAACCTCATCGTGAACGTGCAGTATTATGTCGTGGCCAGCCTTGTCAATCTCTAACATGTGGAAACAAAAAATGTCCCGCGCTAGCTTTTGTGCTAAGTTCTCCGCTTGAAGTCCATGCCATATTTTTGTAGCTGTCTTCTTGCCGTGCCTTCTCGGAAATCCCACGTAATTGATTCCTCTAGTAGACCTACTCATTTTAAGTTTACCATAGCTCAGGGTTGACCCCGAAGGTAGTTCGTGGCGCAGCTCGGAATTTGTGTCATACGAGGCGCACATGTCGTTTTTTAGTTTCCGCCAGAAAGCCGTAACCTTCGTCATTGTATCACGGTAAACGCTAACTAGTTTCTCAGCAGCCTCTAATTCTAAGTTATACATAGCAGCAACCTTGTCAGGGCCACTCCCGTAGCCACTTCCCAGTGTTCCCGCCTTTACGATATGTCTAAGTTTGGGGTCCACGTCTTTCAGACTCCCCCTATCCTCAGACCACATCCCAAACTGGATGGCAAATACTTCATATATGTCGTCACTTTTTGCAATCTTATCGAGCATCTCGTGATCTCCAGAGAGCCAACTAAGTGTGCGCACTTCAATCTGAGAAAGGTCAACAACGACTAGCTTTCGTCCTTTAGGAGGTTCAATAATATTTCTCATGTTCACCCCGAACATTTCCTCTCTGGGTAAGTTCTGGAGATTGAGGTTCCCTCCGCTACCGCTAAAGCGTCCAGTGTGTGCCCCGTAGTACATCATGCCACCGTAGTAGCGACCATTCTCCATTGTAGCTCTGTCAAATGAGGCCAACTTCTTTTTAAATGAATTGATGCGTCTCCAATTTGTCACTGCTGCGACCCAATGGTATTTCTTACCATGACGACGAATCCAGTCTTGGGCATCTACATCTGTTTGTGCGAGAGACGCAGGAGGCTCAATACCATTCTTGATGCATTCTTCGTCAAATGCTTTACGGCTAAGGAGCGGCCTGTCCCCATTCCAAGGAATAGATCTCTCAGTTTCAAACAACTGTGCGCTAACACTTTCTCTCGCCTGTTTAATTAGCTCGACGTTAACGGGCATGCCCCGCTGCACAACGTCTCTATTTAATCGGCTTATGTCCCGCTCAAATTGAGTCCACTTGCCACTATGCTTCTGCCAGAGTTTTAAGCACCATTCGGAATCCTTTAGCGCGTATTCTGAAACTTCCTCTTTAAATTGATCATCCATCTCGTGCCAATTCTTGTTCAGCATGTTATCGCGAGTAGACTTTTCTAGCTCCACGTCGAATGAGTCCCCCACAGCTCCTTTGAGGTTTCTGGGTAACGAGAGGCATGCGCACATATCCGCAGTGCAGTGCCACTTATGGTATTCCACTTTAGGCCACCAGCCACGCTCCACCCCATATAAATAGAGAGTCTCGTCAAAGCTAGCGTTATGAGCTAGAACTATGTTGTTTTCCAGCATAGACCAATCAAAGTCTTTAGGGTGACCAACGAACGTGTATCCGTTTTCCCCCACTACTGAAACCATATACGCATCAAACAATGCGTGAGAAAAATAGCCCAACGGGCCTAATGTTTTTATGCTGCATTCCTTTGAGTAAAAAGTCTCAAAGTCTACAGCGAAAGTAATTCTATTCATTTTTAGAAGGCAGTGGCCTACATTTGTAGGCCACTGCTTATTATAATTGTAACTAAAAGTAGGTCGAGACCTATTCTTCTAGTGGGAGTTCAAGCTGGACCTCATAACGACTAATTACGTCATCGAGTGCTTCTTTGACAAGTCCAAGACGCTTTACGTTTAACTTGGCCGTTGCAAACTGACCACTGACTTCAGTCAGCATGTCAGAGACAACATCACGCTCTTGTTTAAGGAGCTTTACTTTTTCTTCTACCTCTTCTTCTACTTCTTCTACTTCTTTAATCACGGTATTTAGCTTTGGAATTTAGCTGCGAAGGCGATTACTTCCTTTGGTGTGTCCTCTTTAGTAGCGGTCAAAGAAGGGTTATGCCATGTGTATTTCCCACTAGACAAAGGCTCTGATACGAGGGACCAGATTTTGTTGTGGACAGGGACACCATTGTTAAGGAGGGCGAAGGTAACCAATCGCTTGAAAGTAGATCGGTAGGCGTTCTTAGAGACATTGATTTTGCCAAGGGCATAATCTTTATCTCCAATAGGCACCTGAAAACCTTCGTCATCTTTACATCCTTTTGGCTTCTCAATAAGTAGAGTAATCTCTGCGAATTCAGCCATTTTACCCCAACTAGAATCGGCCTCGATGATGTCTGCCTGCTCCTTCGACCATGCAATTTGTGGGATCTCATCCTCATCATAGGGGATGTTTTCTCTCCACCCTTTTTGGGCGGTCACCGCAATGGCCTTAATAGGTACTTCTGCCTCTGTTAGGACATGCTTCCGGCTAAGGACAAGTGCGCCCAATGGAGCATCTGTCTCTGACATTTTCTGGACCACATTGATTCGAGAAATTTCGATATCCGATGGATCAAGATCAAAACCCTCTGACCCTACGGCCAGTGCGTTTACTGTTTTGGTTTTTACTAGCTCACTCATTACTGTTTTACTGTTTTACTGTTTTACTGTTTTACTGTTCTACTTTGGGACGACGCTAAATCGTTCCTCAGATATTTGGAGAATACCGGCGTCTTCACACGCCGCAAGGAAATTTTGTTCTTTTTCTAACTTCTTCCCTTTTTCTTCGTTAGACGCTACTTTCTTTGCAACTCGCGAGAGTGGTAAGGAAGCCATTTCAAGGAGTTCATCACGGGGTAACCCGAAGTTCTCCGCGATATTTAATACCGTAGCATTGCTGGTGATTTTGCGTGGTTTGCCCATACTGCGAAGTCGAAGTCCGTCAAGGTCCCCTCCCTTTTTTAGGTAGTTCCTCGCTTTATTCTTAACCGTTTTAGCCCACTCTTCCACAACCTTAGCCACATTAAAAAGTGTGGGCATGTGTTCTGGGTCATCATATGCATGAGGGTCAATATCCTTAATAGTAGGGTCAATCTTTCTGGCTGTATCTACTGCTAGGTAGCCTAACGCAGGGCACTTGTCCTCATGCTTACAGAATCGGCAATATTGAGATGGACTACACTCACTAAGCTCAGGCTGTCCTGAAGCCCATTTAGGGCGAATGCGCTCGCCATCACGAATAACATCGTGCAACTCAATAATGAGTCGTGTCAGGTCGCTCCTTTTAAAAACATAGTGGAGGGATGCCCTATGCTGGGGAACGTAGAAGGCAAATGTAATCTGGTCAATTTCTGTATACCTCTGGAAAGCACCTACAACGTAAGCCTTAGCTTGCCAGTTATCTTCAGGAGGGTCAATGATCGAGATGCCCGTTTTATAGTCAGCCATCACAGCGGTCCCATCTTCGAGAATCAGGAATCGGTCGCAGGTTCCAAATGTCTCTACACCGAACAGCTCAATATCTACTTGGATCTCATTTAGCTCTTCTTTGATTGGTGAGAAGTTTGTCATGAACTCCTTCTCCATTGCTACGATTTGATCATATATCTCAAGCTCCTCCTCAGAGTGAAGGGCAGAAGGGTCGAATACCTCTAGGGCTTCGTGGATTCTGGTCCCCATTTCGGCTGCGGGTGACGAGCCATCTCGGCCTTCGTAAGCCGCGCAGTTCGCTACGTATTTCAGGCTCGACGGAGAAAACTCCGCGTGGCCTCTATCTGTGTGGTTTGGTTGGTTATTCATTATTAGTGATTTAGGGTGAATAGTTCCGGTTGGTATGTCACGTGTTTCGTGACTGGCAGGAACTGGTAGAGTGATTTACGACGATTGGTTACTTCGTAGTTGATTTTCCCCTTTTTCCTGAGATCTCTTAGAACGCGATCTGAGGAAGCGGGGGCCACTTTTCCGCATTGATCGCGGACACTGTCTCGGAGGTCGTCAGCGTGAAACGCAGCGTCAGGGTCAGCTTCATAGAACGCCATTATAGCCGCCCCTATCTTCTGGCCGACTCGCTGGAGATTTTCGGTTTGCTGTGAGAGTTCGCGCCAATACTGCATTGTAATGGGTGTTGCGCGCTCGACTTTCTTCGTTAGTTCGTCCCGCTTATTAACATACCGACTAATAAATTTACTAAGCATATCAATCTCGTGACGAAGCAACTTAACTTTCATCTGTTCTTTAGTGTTTAGGTATTTTTCTGCTTCCATAATTTTAGTTTTTTCTACTTTTCTTTTTCGTTGTTTTCTTTCCTTTAGCATACTTACCTCCACATATAACAAAGTGCAGCGACTTTTTTCTTGTCCAATCTTTACTCTTCGATCTCGCCTTACACGAGCGGACTTTACCTACTGGGTTCATAAATTTACTTTCTTTTGTGTGAGCTATGCATACCTGTGTATGGGGAGTTGATTCGTCGGTAAGCCTTCCGGTCTAGCTGTTCGTCAGGGACTACTCCTCCTGCTCTCCGAAAGGATAAAAGAGCGGACTTAATCCACAAGCTGTTCCTCTTATTTTTTGCCCACCTACCTACAGCCTCGCGCCAATCGATACCCTTCTTGTATGCTTTCCAGCCTGCTGTCCCTGCACCGCTGTCAGTGTTACCTCTGTTTGTTATTTTCATTTATTTTCGTTGGTTAATGTAGCGCCCTAATATTGGCTACTTTCTTCTCGATTGCTTCGATTACTTTCTCTTCAACAGTATCACTTGCAACCAAAATTTTCTGTATGGCATCACTTTTCGCACCATTGCGGTGAATCCTTCCCAGAGCTTGCATGTAGTCTTTGACATTAAACGAAGGTGAGATAAGCGTGACACGCGGCCTCGACCCATTCACATCATGTAGGGATATACCTGTCCCTCCCGCAGCAGTGTTAACTACTAGAATGTGTTCTTCGTCTCTTTGGAAGGCATCAATGATATCCTGCCTATCTTGGGCTTTCTGGCCCCCCTTAATGCACTTACACTTTAAAAGCCCACAGAGAGTTTCTAGGGTGTCACTGAAGTTTACAAACAGCACAACACTTTTGTGCTGGTTGACCAGCTCCTTTGCCATATCTGCCATGTCCTTGACTTTGAACGACTCAGCAAGTTGTCTGGCTCTCAGTAGGTTGACCATCTCGAAGTCGCTATCTTCAACATCGGATGACTCAAAATACTTTGTGACAATAGCTGGAGTGATACCTGCTTCTTTATATGCGCTAAGTATTTTTCGCTGATCCTGAAACTGGATTGGTTCTATGAAAACACGATTCGCTCTAAAGGAATCAGGGAAGTCATGGACGGTCAGTCTCTTACAATTGTTAGAATACATGATATCATGTAGGTCTAATAGTTTAGATCTTTTTGTTAAACACCATTGATCCCAAAGATTTTTTGAGCAGCCAAATTGACGCATCCAGCTATACCAATTTTTCTTAGCTCCTACTGTTTCATTTAGAGAGTGAAGATCTAACACATAGCCAAGTGCCCTCATCTCAGTGGGGTCTTCAGCAGCAGTAGCTGACATCATGTGTAACTGATGACCTTGCTTTACAAGGCTAATTGCAAGCTGCGAGTTTAAAGTAAACGGCCCTTTCATCTTGTGGGCTTCATCACATAATACCAGAGTATTCTCAGGTAAGTTCCATAGGAACATCTTCTTACCCCTCTTCGACATATGCTCCATCTTTCCTGTCCGTATCTTCTCGTAGTTTACGACGAACAGTGGAGTGACCCCCATTTCTTCTAGTTCACGTTCCCATGCAGGGATGACCGCTTTAGGGCATATTACTGCTACAGGTCTCTTTAACACATTCGCAATGTGTGCAGCTACGACTGTCTTGCCTGTTCCAACATCACTGCTATCCAGTGTGTTGACTCCTTTTCTTAGACCGCGCAGAAAAAAGTCAGCGGCCTCTTGTTGTTTCTTGAATAAGGTCTTCATATTTATTTTTGTTCATGTCGGCGAAGTCGCCTATAAGGCCCATAGCAATGTGGCCTTCTTTTGTTAGTCTTTCATTTTCACTTATGCCCCGCAATGTATTTGTTGCTTGGACACTATTATTTTTAATCTCTCCACCAAGTGCGTTGAAAAAATCAACGTGCTGGGGGACACTCATTTTGATAAACTGGTCTATAAGTAGCATATCAGTGGTGCATCTTTTGTGTCATAGTCGCATGGTAAAGAGCGATGCTAATATTCTTTTTATTGATACCCATGTCAGTATATACTGATAAGTTTCCTGCGGGTCCCTTAACACTTATTTTGTCCGTCGAGGTTACGTTAACACTAAAGCCTAATTTAAAGGCTGCTTTCTTCATAGTATCCCAAAAGTCATTAGTGTCTTCATAAGGTATTAACTTTTCGTTGAAGAACTTTTCAATGTCTAATGGTCGGATGTGTCTCGCAGGCATTAGTCTATTATAGATAGAATTGAATCTTCTACTCTTTCGATTTGCTCTGGTGAGCGATCACCTCCGCAAGCAGCAATTATAGATGCAGCAAAATAACTAAGGGAATCATCCCTATGACACTTAACGCAACGGATACTACTAGAGGGTGTAAAAGCGATAACGCTCCAGCCAGAGGCGTGGGATGCGTCCCGCTTGCTTTTTATTTCTGCAATGGTAATTTCGTTACCATCACACGATTTAATTTCTATTTCAGATACTGTCTTCATTTTGTTTTTAACGAGGCCCAAATTAATAATTCATAATCCAAGGAGCGTCGAGAAAATAGTTCAACTTTTTTTCCCTATGTCGTCCCGTCGGATTCAGAGACTGAAGAATATTCCTTGTAAGACCCAGAAGAACTAGAAGAACTCGTTTCTCCAAAAGGAGGCAATGTTATTACGAGTATGTTGCTCGCACGTCCGGCTGTGAAATACATGCTGTCACCGGATGTCGCGCC
>TARA_R110001632_G_scaffold34766_1_pt1 | contig 11648 bp, 11 predicted proteins | sample TARA_R110001632 | Tara Oceans TARA_R110001632 (sample SAMEA4398266) | marine metagenome | biome: Polar Biome; feature: [SRF] surface water layer (ENVO:00010504); material: water (ENVO:00002006), including particulate matter (ENVO:01000060) such as... | depth 5 m
ATAATGAATCTATTCCTGAAGGACTAAAAAACACTAAAATATCGTAATAAACATCTTCTAAATCAGATAAATCACTCACAACCGTTTTATACAAGATTCCTCTTTTCCAATTTACTCCTAAAGCATCTAGCTCCGTTGGAATTAATGGTTTTAATTTGTCGGAAGAAGGTAATAAAAACTTTTCGTCTTTATGCTTCTTTATTAATTTCCCTAATTCTGGAAAGGTTCTGGTTCCAACGTAAATTTTGCGTTTTCTATAGACTACATATTTCTGTAAATAATAAGCTACTGCTTCAGATTGACAAAAATATTTCATTGCATCTGGCACCTTAAAACGCATTTCTTCAGCAATTCTAAAAAAATGATCTACAGCATTTCTACTGGTAAGTATAATAGCGGTAAATTGAGATAAATCTATTTTTTGTGTTCTTACTTCTTTAGAAGCAACACCTTCAACATGAATAAAAGATCTAAAGTCAATTTTTACCTTTTGCTTGTCAGACAATTCAGAGTACGGAGAGGTTTCCGTTTTTGGTTCTGGTTGAGATACTAAGATTGTTTTCACTTTCATAACCTTCTTCTTTTTTACCTATTTAAAATATCAATTTAAACAAAACGAATAGCGGCGCTATTTCGAAGGCGCAAAGGTACAACATAAAATAAAACAACTCTTTAATAATCAGGTTTTTGTTATTAATCAAAATCAGGAGAAGCCTAATTAAAAAAAGCGCTATAAACCCAGTAATTAGAAAGGTTTGATTCTGAAAGCTATAGAAATAAATTAAGTTTAGGATTAGTAAACCTATAGATATTGAGTATAAATAACTCTTTTTTGATAAAAAAAAGTATAGTAAGGTGTCTTTAACTTCAAATAATGTCATTAATAAAAACTCCAATACAAATCTCAAAATAATATATATAACAATAATAGAAGAAACTTTCAGGTAGTCTAAAAATAAAAAAATATCGCTTTGCTGAAGTTTATTTACTATAAAATAAATAGTAATAGAGATCATCAAAAAAGAAAAAAAAGTAAATACTGTATGAAAAAAAGAAATAGGTGGATGTTTCTCTTGTGATTCAATTTTCACAAAACCTTTATTGAAAATAGATGTTGAAAACCCTTTTAACTTTTCTGCCCTAAAAAGTTTAAGAAAAAAAAGCAATACAAGTGAAGTCACAAAAACTAATGCAATCCAATTATTCGACAAAACATCTCTTTGAAGAGCTTCCATTTCTTCCCTTTTGAAAATTAAGATTAACACAAAATTAGTAATAAAATAATGTATATTTGTCCATATTCTATCACCTTTTTATGTCCGACACTTTAGTTATTATCCCAACTTATAACGAAAAAGAAAACATTAAAGCTATTATAGAAACTGTTTTTAAACAAAAAAAAAAGTTTCACGTTTTAGTTGTTGATGATAATTCTCCTGACGGAACTGCAAATATCGTTGAAGATTTAATGACTCGCTATCCTAAAGACCTTTTTATTGAAAAAAGAAAAGGTAAAAACGGTTTAGGAACGGCTTATATTCATGGTTTTAAGTGGGCCATCGATAAAAAGTATGATTACATTATAGAGATGGACGCCGATTTTTCTCACAATCCTAAAGATTTAATTCGACTTTATAGTGCTTGTCATAAAGATGGGGCTGATGTTTCTATCGGTTCAAGATATTCTCAAGGAGTAAACGTCGTAAACTGGCCAATGAAACGTGTTTTACTATCCTATTTTGCTTCAAAATACGTTCGTTTTATAACAGGAATTCATGTGCACGATACAACTGCGGGTTTTGTTTGTTACAAGAGAAAAGTATTAGAAACTATAAAGCTTGACAAAATTAGATTTGTTGGGTATGCTTTTCAAATTGAAATGAAATTTAAAGCTTGGAAACATAAATTTAAAATAAAAGAAGTTTCAGTCGTTTTTACAGATAGAACTTTGGGCGAATCTAAAATGAGTGGCGGTATAGTATATGAGGCACTTTTTGGTGTAATAAAAATGAGGTTTAAAGGACTGCGATGAATTCTTACTTAATAAAAAATGCTAAAATCGTAAATGAAGGAACAATCTTCCTTGGCGATATTCTTATAGAAAACGGAATTATAAAAAAAATTAGTAAATCAATTACAGAAAGCTCTGTAACAACTATTGATGCTAATGGAAAATATTTGATCCCTGGTTTAATTGATGATCAAGTTCATTTTAGAGAACCTGGCTTAACACACAAAGCAAACATTGCTACAGAAAGTAGAGCTGCCGTTGCAGGTGGTATTACAACTTTTATGGAAATGCCCAATACCGTTCCGCAAGCTACAACTCAAGAATTGTTACAAGACAAATTTGATATTGCTGAGAAGACATCATATGCCAATTACTCGTTTATGTTTGGTGGAACAAATGATAATTTGGAAGAGCTGTTAAAAACCGATCCAAAAACAGTAGCAGGAATCAAGATTTTTTTAGGATCATCTACAGGGAACATGTTGGTTGATAACCTTGAGGTATTGGAAAAAATATTCTCTTCTACCAAACTAATTATATCTGTACATTGTGAAGACGAAGAAACCATCAGAAAAAATACAGCACATTATAAGGCTATTTACGGAGAAGATATTCCTATAGAATTACATCCTATAATAAGAAGTGAAGAAGCTTGTTATTTATCCTCTTCTAAAGCAATCGAATTAGCAAAGAAAACTGGGGCAAGATTGCACGTGTTTCATTTATCAACTGCAAAAGAAACAGAATTGTTTCGAAATGACATCCCTCTAGAAGAAAAGCAAATTACTGCTGAGGTTTGTGTTCATCATCTTTGGTTTTCTGATGAAGATTATAAAGAAAAAGGAACGCATATTAAATGGAATCCGGCTGTAAAAACAGCCAACGACAGAAAAGTGTTGTGGGAAGCTTTGTTAGATGACAGGTTAGACATCATTGCTTCAGACCATGCTCCGCATACCTTAGAAGAAAAATCTAATAAATATCTAAACGCTCCAAGTGGAGGTCCTTTAGTACAACATGCATTGCTTGCTCTATTAGAAAAAGTAAAAGAAAATGTTTTACCAATAGAGAAACTGATTGAAAAAGCCTGTCATAATCCAGCTAAAATATTTCAAATAGAAAAAAGAGGATTTATTAAAGAAGGTTATTTCGCAGATTTAGTTTTAGTCGACACTAATTTACCTCAAACAGTTACAAAAGAAAATCTTTTATACAAATGTGGCTGGTCTCCTTTTGAAGGAACCACTTTTTCATCTAGCGTAACTCACACTTTTGTGAATGGGGTCTTAATGTTTGATAATGGAGTGTTTGATGATATTACAAAGGGACAACGAATTACATTTAATAGATCATGAAAAAGATCCTCGTTGTTTTCGTTTTAGTATCTCTATTGTATTCTTGTACAAGCAACACCATCTATAAAAAACCTAAAGATCTAATTCCTAAAGATTCTATGATTTTACTTTTAAAGGATCTATATATCGCTAGTTCTGCAAAAAGTATTAAAAATAAAAACTTGCAAAGAAAAATTAGCTACATACCACTAGTTTATAATCTTTATAAAATAGATAGTCTGCGTTTTAATAATAGTAATATTTATTACACTTCTAGGGTAGATGACTATCAACCAATGTTAGACCAGGTGCTTGTTTTGTTAAAAAAAGATCAAGCTTTCTTTACAAATATTAAAAAAGTAAGAGATTCTATTTTGCAAGATTCTTTAAAAAAGAATAAGATAAAACTTATAGAAAAAAACAAGGGAAAGGAGTCTAAAAAAAGAAGGAGCACTAAAGTTCCTTTAAAAAAGGATACCTTTCCTAAAAAGAAATTAAACTAAGTAACTTTCACAAATTCTTTCTATTACTGTATTCATTTTCTCAAATTCAATACCTAATGAATTTTCAATTTTTTCTGAGGTGTAATACGTTTTCGAATTTAATGTTTTTGCAGAATGCTTACTAATTCTTGCTTTTTTAGAGCTTACTTTAGACAGCAACCATTCCCAACGCCAAAAAAAGCTTGCTTGCCACGATTTAACTAGCTTTTTTGGTCTTTGTTTTCCTAAGGAATCAGCAATAGAAAATAGTACTTCTTTAAAGCTTAAATTTTCAGAAACTAAAATAAAACGCTCGTTTTTAATCTCGTTCTCCATTAATTGAATCATAGATTCAATCACATCTTCAACTCCAATAAAACCCGTAACCCCTTCTGAATAGTATTGAAAGCCATTATAAATTTGTGAGAATAATTTCCCAGAACCAGAATCCCAAAAACCGCTTCCTAAAATAACTCCAGGGTTAACAATAACAACGTCTACGCCTTCTTGACTAGCGCGCCAAACTTCCATTTCAGCACCATATTTTGTAATTGCATAACCATTGTTTTTCTCATTACCAACCCATTCATTCTCTTCATCTGCAAATTGCTTTTTAGGATCATCTCCAATAGCAGCAATAGAACTTATAAAACATAATTTATCAACTTTAGCGTCAATAGATAAATTAACAACAATCGCTGTTCCATGAATATTCACCTTTCTCATTTCTAAATAATCACTAGGGTCAAAAGAAATTAATGCTGCGCAATGATACACGTGAGTTACGTCTTTAAAAGCTGGAATCATTGAGGGAACATCAGTAATATCTGCCTGTATCCACTCTATTTTAGAAAAAAAATCAGTAGCAGTAGTATTCGTATAATAAGAAAAGGTTTTTTTTACTTTCTCTATACTTTCAGAAGTTCTATAAATAGCTCTTATATGATCATTTTTTTTAGTTAAATGAACTAACAAATGAGATCCTACTAAACCTGTTCCGCCTGTGACTAAAATCATACTACGAATTTAGTTTATTTACCTCAGAAATGTATCTTTGCTTTTTATAAAATAAGAAGATGAAAAACTTTATTGAAGAATTAAAATGGAGAGGAATGTTGCATGACAGCATGCCAACAACAGAAGAACATTTATCGGAAAGTATGAGAAGTGCTTATGTTGGTTTTGATCCTACTTCTGATTCTTTACATATTGGTAATTTAGTGCCAATTATGTTGTTAGCACATTTTCAAAGATGTGGTCACAAACCTATTGCTTTAGTAGGTGGTGCAACGGGGATGATTGGTGACCCTTCAGGAAAATCTTCTGAACGTAATTTATTAGATGAAAAAACTTTACGGTACAACCAAGAAGCTATTAAAGGGCAACTAAGTCACTTTTTAGATTTTACTTCTAATGCAGAAAATGCAGCCGTTTTAGTGAATAACTACGATTGGATGAAAGATTTTTCTTTCTTAGAATTCATACGGGATGTTGGTAAACACATTACTGTAAATTATATGATGGCAAAAGATTCTGTAAGAAACAGAATTAGCTCGGAGTCTAATGACGGAATGTCTTTTACGGAATTTACATATCAATTAGTTCAAGGATATGATTTCTTACATTTATATAAAAACAATAATGCTTCTATTCAAATGGGAGGTTCTGATCAATGGGGTAATATTACCACAGGTACAGAATTAATTAGAAGAATTGGTGGCGGAAAAGGATATGCAATTACCTGTCCTTTAATTACAAAATCTGATGGTTCTAAATTCGGGAAATCTGAAGGAGGGAATATTTGGTTAGATGCCAACAGAACATCACCCTATAAATTTTACCAATACTGGTTAAATGCTTCTGATGAAGATGCAGAAAAATACATACGGATCTTTACTTTTTTGGATAAAGAAACAATTGAAGCATTAATTGCTGAACATAAAGAGGCACCTCATGTACGTGTGTTACAAAAGAAAATCGGCGAGGAAGTTACCTTGTTAGTTCACGGAAAGGAAGCCTATGAAAATACCATTAAAGCTTCAAATATTCTCTTTGGAAAATCTACAGCTGACGATTTAAAATCTTTAGACGAGCAAACCTTTTTAGATGTGTTTGATGGAGTTCCACAAGCTTCTGTTTCTAAAGATGATATTAAGGACGGGTTAGATATGATTGGTGCTTTAGCGGCAAAAACAGGGTTCTTAAACTCTAATGGGGAGGCCAGAAGAGCTTTAAAGGAAAATGCAATTTCTGTCAACAAAGAAAAGATAAAAGAAGACTTTATCATTACGTCATCAGATTTAATTGCTGATAAGTATGTGTTATTACAACGAGGAAAAAAGAATTACTTTTTATTAAAAGTTGAATAATTAAAAACCAGCCAAGTGCTGGTTTTTTTTATGCACTATGCTCTCTAATAAATTTCAGAATCTAAGCCAAGTTCTTTAATATTCTTAGGGTCAATTTTAAACACATACCAATCTCCCATTTTTTCTACCATTCCAGTGATATCTGATGGTTTCCCTACGTGAGATAAGACTTGATTGTTTATCGGGTTTCCTTCTAAATCCGTCAGTAAAAAATATTTAGCAACATTGTTTCCATCCGTAGTGGCAAATACAGGCGGAATACCGCCAGAAATACAACGTACAGCACAACTTCTGTGGATCTTTCCTTTTCCGGGTTTCATCACTCCAAAATAACACTTTGGATCAATGATTTCTCCTTGAAGCGTCATGCTACTTATTTCCTCTTTCAATGGAAGAATCGTTTGTGAATTGTCTACTAACGTTACTTTTTCTTCGTCCGTAATTTGAATCAGTGTTTTTCCATTGTAGTAAATTAAATTTCCTTCAATCGACAACTTTTTACCATTCAAATCAGGAACTTCTTCTTGAATTTTTTCTAAAAACGGATTTGCACTCGATTTTCCAAAACCTAAAAGCAATACATTTTTAAATGTATTTTCTGCCACTTGAACACGTAACATAGGATATGGGTTTTCATGAAAAACTCCAATAATTTTTGTCGCTGTTGCCAATTCAAACGTACTGTTCTTAAATGGTTTCTGCGAAAAACTAAAAATTAAAGCTCCACCAACAATCACAAAAATCGCTAGGAAAGCAAACTTTTTAATGGTCTTTTTTGTCTGGTTCCCTAAACTTCCTTCGATATAAGAAACATAAAATTCTTCGTTTTTTTTCATCTTCTAACAGTTTACAGGTTTTACTTCAGTTCCTTCCTCAAAGGCTTCTGGATTGATATATACTGTGCTTCCTTCTAACTTTAATTCATAGGTAGCTACCTTTTCCGTAAACGGTGGTGGCGACTGTCCGTTTCCTGGTAAATATTGATAGCCATGCCAAGGACACGTAATGCAACCATCAATAACTTTCCCTTCACCTAAGGGTCCTCCTTGATGCTTACAAACATTATGAACAGCAGATAGCTTCCCTTCATATTTAAAGATTGCGACACGTTCGTTTGCAACAGTAAAAATCTTTGCGCGATCTTCTTCAATTTCATCAAGTTCACAAACTTCTAACCAACCATCTTTTTCTAACGCTTTTGCATTATCTACTTTGCTTTCTTTGAAAGCGGATTTTAAATGTACGAAAGCAACAGCCACAAATCCAACCAATAAAAGACCAATTGTAAATGGTGATGTTTCTTGTTGAAATGCTCCTAAAAATACATGCGCAATAATCAAAACGTATGCCAGATACACAAACATGTGCATTCGTTTCCAAACTTTGGCTGAAAGATTCCCTAAAAAGAAATCATGACTTGTAGAGGACATTACAAATAGAATCAACAAGGCTAAAAACCCAAGTACTTGGAATGGAAAATTAGTCAACGAATCATACTCCATATTAGAAGTAAACAGTGAATAAAATGGGTTCTCGTTTCCTAAAGCATGAAATTGAATAATAGAAAAACCTCCATGGATGAATGCAGCTATAAACATACTAACACCTAAATGCCTTCTGTTGTATAAAATCGGCAAGAATTTATTGTTCAGTCGAGCTAAGGGCCCAATAATTAAAATGATATGCAACATTAAAATGGCTAGCGAGCCAAAAGCTCTAATCACTAAAGTTTCAGGGCTCGTTTCTGAATTAAAAATCAACGTAATTACAGCAAATAAAATGATGTATAATAACATTCCTACCGCAATAATTTTATCGTAGGTTTTCTTGTATTTGTTCCAAAGAACTAATTGATAATTTAATCCCATTAGAAACGTAGTTTAGTAATTTCAGTTTGTTTTATTTCATCAAAAACGACAATTCCTTTAATTGAATTCGTTGTTGAAAAAGCATAAATTCCAACCGTAGAAACTTGCCCTAAAGGTTTCCCTTTTTCTCCATTTTCATTGATTGTATACACAACAGTTGACGATGTTTTTAAACTCGATTTTACAATAACTTCTATTGAGTTTTCAAATAGAGAGGCTTTGATTTGCTCGTTTTCTGCTATTTTTATAGCATCCTTCTTTGACGTTTGTTTTACAAGAGTTTTAGATTCTTTTTTCTCTGAGAAATCTAAGTTCTTTATTGAAAAGAAGATCAATACTGGAATTATTATTGCCATTAACATCCAAGTAAACTTATGAACTTTCCGTTGTCCTGATGTCATGATGAAGCCGTTTTAGAATTAAACAATTTCTTTATTAAAAAAGGCCAAGTTGCCATGACTCCTGGAAAGAGTAAAACGCGAACTTTCTTTTTTGTTTCTTTCATCAAGGGGTCAATTTTAGCAGATCCGATAAAGATGAAATACAGTCCGAATAAAAAGCCTATCAGAAAATAGATGGCTAGAAACCCTAAGAATATGTTGATGATTATTGTCATAGTTATATCAAATTAACATCTGTAATTATTTCTAAAACTGCTGGTCCTTTTTGATCAAACATTTCTTTCATTGCAGATTCTAAATCCTCTTGATTTTCAACTCGTTTTCCCCAAGCACCACATGATTGTGCAAATTCAGAAAAATTTGGATTTGATAAGGATGTTTTCCAAACATCAAATTCTCCTGCTCGTTGTTCTTTGGATATTTTACCTAATTCGTGATTGTTTAATACAATCAGTTTTACATCCATATCGTATTTTACCAGTGTCGTAATCTCTGCAAGATATTGACACAAACCACCATCACCTGCAACGGCAACTACAGGTCTTAAACCTTCAACTGCTGCCCAAGCTCCAATTGAAGCTGGCAATGCAAATCCGATTGATCCTAAATAACCAGACATTAAAAAATCTTGATCGGTAGGCTCAAAATAGCGTCCAAAAGAATAGGCATTGTTTCCAACATCTACACACATGACTGCATTTTCTGGCGTGAGTTTGTTCATGGTTTCAAAAACAGCGATAGAGCTAACTCCATTATCCGAAGTTTCTAACATTCGTTTTTGTTTTTCTTCTTTCCAAATCGCCCAACGTTCTGCTATTTCAGGAGTTTGATCAATCGTATTTGTTTGTCCGTTCAATTCTTCTTTAAAAATGTCTAATGTTCTAGAAATTTCTCCAAAAACAGCCACTTCTACTTCATGGAATTTACTTAAAGCTAATGGATCAAAATCAACTTGAATGATTGGTTTTTTAGGGGTGATCCCTGTATGATTTGAAAACGACGCTCCAAATATGAGTAGCAAATCGGCTTCATTCATAAACCAAGAAGCGATCGGTGTTCCACTTCTTCCCAATACTCCTCCACCTAATGGATGGCTGTCAGCAATTAATCCTTTTCCTTTGAATGTCGTAAGCACAGTTGCGTTTAATGTTTCCGCAAATGCAACGATAGCTTTTTTATGAGCTCTTGCACCATGTCCCATAATAATCACTGGTCTTTTCGACTTTTTGATTAACGAAACAGCATCATTTACAGCTTCTTTTGGTGGCGCAATTTCTAAAGATGTAATTCTATTCTTTGGCCCTTTTGCTGCACTATTTGGTGGCGCTTTTTGTTCTTGAACTTCATCAGGAAAGGTTAAGTGAGAAACATCTCTTTTTAAAATCGCATGTTTTATCGCAAGAGACATTAGTTCTGCATGTTGACTATCGCCTTGTACTCGTTGATTGAATTCAGCAACGGTGTTAAACCCCTGAACTAAATCAACTTCTTGGAAGTTTCCTGTTCCTACAACTTGAGTTTTTACTTGTCCTGTTAGTGCTAAGATAGGAGCTCTATCAACTTTCGCATCCCACAGTCCTGTATACAAATTGGTTGCTCCTGGTCCGGCAATTGAAAAACAAGCAGCTGGTCTTCCTGTCAATTTTCCATAAGCTGAAGCTGCGAATGCTGCTGCTCCTTCATGACGGATTCCATAAAAATTTAAGGTTCCTTTTTCTTCTTGTCTTCTCATGGCATCTGCAAAACCTAAATTAGAATGTCCTACCATTCCAAAGACTTTATTCACTCCCCAATTTACCATGGTTTCAACCATAATATCAGAAACTGTTGCTTCATGCTGAACTTCTTCTTCAACACCAACATAAATGGCATCATTTTCCTCTTTTACTTCAAAAGTTTCAACTCCATCATCAAATCCTCCTGGAGAGTTTCCTGTACAGGGGTCATAATCCCAACCATGCCAAGGACAACGTAACATTCCGTTCTCAATAGATCCTTCACCTAAGGGTCCTCCTTGATGTGGACAGCGATTATCTAATGCGGAAAATTTCCCTTTATAATGCGTTAAACAAATTCCTTTGTGGTTTGCAGTGACAGTTTTTACGCGACCTTCAGGAAGTTCTTTTCTGCTATCTAAAACTTTGTGCCAAACTAAATTTTTATTACTCATAATTAATATGTTGATTCTTTATATTGATCTTGTCTTATTTTAACGGCTCTCATAGAGTAAACGATTAAAAAACTAATAGAAATAAATACACTTAACACTCCTAAAAGCATTGCGATGATCCCGAATGTATTTGAAAAATGATAAAAATTTTGCAATCCTGATAATATTCCTGAAGCGACCATAACTCCTGCTCCAATGTACAGCCCAACCAACCCTTTATTTAATAATTTAAGCTGTTTAAGTTTTCGTTGACTAATTTTATCGTTACAAATTTCTAATTTTAACCTTTCTGAAATCTCATTGCTCAAAGCAATCAATTGATTAGAGGTGGATAAAATTAACAATCCTATTCCCGGTAAAATCGTGATGGGTAAATACCAATGCTCCATTACTTTTTTAATAATTTTGAAACTACTTTTTCAATGCTCAATCCCTGTACAATAATCGAAAAGACAACAACGACATACGTTGTATACAAAATGAGGTCTCTTACTTCACTTTCAGGGAGTGTTAGTGCTAATGCAATAGATATTCCTCCTCGTAATCCTGCCCAAGTCAAAATTTTTCGTTCATTAAAATTTGCTCTATTTGATTTTTTAAGCAGAAAATTAGATAAAAAGACAGTAATATATCTTGAAAAGAGGACGACAAGAATGGTAATCAAACCTAATGAAAGGTAGTAAATATTAAAGTCAACCATAATTATTATGATCCCAATAAGTACGAAAAGAACCGCATTAAAAATTTCATCCAATACTTTCCAAAAGATATTCATGTGTTTTCTTAATTCATCTGAAATTTTTTCAGAGTGCAGGCTATTACCTATAATTAACCCTGCAACAACCATTGCGATAGCCCCGGAAACATGAAATATTGATGACAGGCTGTATCCTCCTAAAACAATCGCTAAGGAAATATGTACTGCAATTACGGGCTCTTTGACAACACTTCTAATAAACACTTTTCCAAGATAACCCAAAACCAATCCCATTAAGATACCTCCACCGGCTTCT
>TARA_R110001632_G_scaffold14953_4_pt1 | contig 11647 bp, 10 predicted proteins | sample TARA_R110001632 | Tara Oceans TARA_R110001632 (sample SAMEA4398266) | marine metagenome | biome: Polar Biome; feature: [SRF] surface water layer (ENVO:00010504); material: water (ENVO:00002006), including particulate matter (ENVO:01000060) such as... | depth 5 m
GCGCTGCGCTGCGCTTGGTTGTGCTCGGTGGCAGTACGAGCGATCCCTACTATGAGAGCGATTGGGGGGCCTGGAGCGAAACCCTTTTCACGCGCCTCAATGAAGGCCCGACAGGACCTGCGGTCGTCTACAATGGCGCGGTATCCGGATACTCGACCAATCAGGAACTGCTAAAGCTTATTCGCGATGTCCCGGCGCTTGCGCCAGATGTTGTGGTCTCACTCAGCGGCGTCAATGATCTGAACTTCTCACACAGCCTGCGCGAGCACCCCATGGTCAGCCCCTATCAGCTCGTGATGCTCAGAACACTCGCCGGCAAAGGACACCAACCGCCACGTTTCATGCCGAACCTGTTGGCCGCCATGAGATCAGGCGGCGAGAAAGACACTCAGCTCGCCGTGACAGCAGGTTCTAGCTACGAAATGACAGATGCAGAGATGTGGCGCCGCAACGTTGAGCTGATGAATGCGGCCAGCGCGCAAATGGGCGCACGCTTCCATGTATTCCTGCAGCCAGCCATGGGAATCGAACCAGGTTACATGCCGACCGATTCGGAAGCTGAGCTTTACGCCGCAATGCTCAGCTCAAAACCTGACTACGCTGAAAAAGCGGCAGCTTTTTACACAGCAGCACGTCGCCATTGCGAAAAACTTATGTACTGCACGGACATCAGCGACGTATTTGCGGGAAAAACAGGACTCTACCACGATCCCCGCCACCCCAACCATCAGGGAAACAAGCTGATTGGCGATACGGTATTCGAAACACTTTTTGCGCTGGATTCTTCACCGGCACTTGCCGAGTCCGCCCTAGGCCAGACACCAGAACAATAGCTCTGGTATCTGAAATTTTTGCCGATCAATTCGGCGGATACTCGGCCTTGCCGATGATCATGTCGATAACGGCCATCATCCAGAACTGGTGAACCGTCTCGACGATATTGTAGGCGTGACTGTCGGCCCAGAGGTTTACATCTCCGAGTTTGCGAAGCGGGTTTTCCGGGTTCATTGCGGAACACGTCGTAACGGAAATCCCCATTTTGCGAGCCTGCTCGACAGCATTGAGAATGTTCTTTGAGCCACCGGACGAACTGATCGCAACCAGCGTATCTTCTGGTTTGCCCTGAATGCGCAAAGCGTGGGCAATCCAGTTCTCAAATCCGTAATCATTGGAGAGACAGGTGATTTGGGCACCATCATTGAAACATGCCGCCGGAATGTGGCCGTTCTTGCCAAGATCAATCGCGAGATGCGATGCAATTCCCGCAGACCCACCATTGCCGATGAAGATCACCTTGCCACCTGCGTTTTTCGACCGGACCCACAGGTCTCGCACCTGCCCCAATTGCTCGAATACCGCGTCATTGGGGCGCGCGAAGGTTTCCAATCTGCCGAAATAGTCGTTCAGGAACTGGGTATCTGCAGCCACGATAGTCTCACTTTCAATCTGTAAGTTGCGCCCCCAGAAGAGGTCAGGGCTCGTCCGGGCCAGCGATAGGCCGTGTCCCTCAAATTATCAAGTATGATGGCCGACTGCCACAGCGCTTGAACACTTCAACCACCAGCGGCGCCTGAACACACGCAGCCGCCTGACCTGCTAGCAGATTGAAACGGGGATCGGAGGCGTCTAGCGTGCAGGTGCTTTCGCCCTGACCGATTCGCCAAAAGATCGCTTTGAGTTCATGTGTATTATTCCTGATCATGAACAGCCCTTATCCATGATCATGCGCCGCTATCTCGCCGATCTCACAAGCCAACCTGTTCTTCTCAGTACCAAAGTGGTCGCCCAATGATCAGCTGGTCCCGCCACTTTCCCAAATGGAAGTACCCACTGGGGTATCTGCGCCTGCGCGCTGCCCGCCAGCGTTATTTTGACCGTATCGGCCTGAAACAGGATGCGCGCGGTCTTCGCATTGGCATCGTGCCGGGTGACGAGCGCAAGCTGGCGGCACTGAAGAATTCGGGCAAGGGCCGCCGTGCCTTCGTGCTGGGCAATGGCCCCAGCCTTCGCGATATGGACCTTTCCGCGCTGAAGAACGAAATCACGATCGCCTCAAACGGCGCCTACAAGGCGTTTCAGGAATGGGGCTTTACCCCGGACTACCTGTTATTTGAGGACATTGAGCAAACCGAAATTCGTGGTCAGGATATTCGAAACATAGATGGTCCGCTGAAGATTGCCGCCATCTACAATGCGCATGGGATCGCACGCCCCTGGAACGACCTTCTGTTCATGAATGCGCGGCTTGCCGACGAAGCCTATTGGACGGATCCCGGCATTCAGTTTTCACGCGACTTTTCTCATTCGGTCTACCTTGGATCCACAATCAGCTACATTGCGCTCCAGCTCGCCTACCATCTTGGCTGCGATCCGGTTTATCTGATCGGCGTAGACATGGACTATGGACCGCTGGCTGAACAATTCCCGCCGGGTAAGATCCACGTGTCGGAAGAGAATATCGATCTGGTGAATCAGGCGCATTTCACGAAAGACTACTACCAGGTCGGGGATGTCATCGGCATACCAAATTTCGACCTGCAAAATCAGGCCTTTGGCGTTGCCCGCACGGCATTTGAAGACGCGGGGCGCCACATATACAATGCGGGTATCGGGGGAAAGCTGGACGTGTTCGACAGGGTCGACTTTCACTCACTGTTCCCTGACAAGTCATAGCCATGCGCATTCTCATGATTTCCCATGCTGCCGATCGTACCGGCGCCCCGATCAGTGCGCTGCAATTGGCGCGGGAGATGATATCGCTGGGCCATGAGTTGACGATCATCCTGCGGCGCGATGGCGAGTTGGGCGAGGCCTATCGCGAAACGGCCCCAACCCATATCTGGCGCGATTCACCGCAATTCGACCTGTCCGACGGATTGAGCACAGCCCTGCGATTCGACCCACTTATGGCAATAAAATGCGTGCGCTCGCCGGACAGACCCTATTGTCTCGGACGGCAAGATCGGCAGCGCACCACAAGACTCCGACAGGAGATCCGGAACTGGAAGCCCGACATCATCTACGCAAATACAACGCATTGCGGCGATGTCGTTGACGAGCTTGATCTCGACACCCCAATCGTCACGCACGTGCGTGAAATGGGGCCGACAATCCGCGCGCTTGATGCGCGGCGTCTCAAGAGCACGATGAACAAGACGGACATGTTTCTGTGCGCGTCCCGCAGCGTCATGAGGGACCTGTCGCAGGACTTCTCCGTGCCGGACGCAAAACTGCGGGTCGAACCTCCGGCCGTTAAAATAACCCCGGAGCAAATGGCCGTCGCTGATGCAGCGCGGGGCGACGTGAATGACGACCTGAAACTGGGCGAGCCGGACACTCTCATTATTGGCGCCGGAAGCCTGATCCCTCGCAAGGGACCCGACCTGTTCGTTGAGGCTGCCAAAACAGCCCTCGACAGGCATGACGGCGCTGGCCGGCTGGTCTTTGCATGGCTCGGCGATGGCGAGATGATGCAAAGCCTCAAGCACACCGTCCATGAGGCTGGCATTGAATCAGATGTGCTGTTTCCAGGCGTCAAAGCTCGCCCATATGCTTACTTTCGCAGAGCGTCCGCCGTGCTGATAACTTCGCGCGAAGACCCCTATCCGCGCGTCGCCATTGAGGCCGGCATGCTTGGGGTGCCTGTGCTGGCCTTTGCGGATGGGGGCGGCGCTGCTGACCTTGTGCGGAATTATGAAGCCGGACATCTCATTGCCGACTTCGACGCAAAGGCAATGGGCCGCGACGTCAGCGCCCTGGTGACGGCCAGCAGGACCGTTGATGAGAACTTGTCAAAGCGCGTATCGCGGGGGCATAACCCGTCAGCAAGTGCGTCACGGATCGTGGCGCTGTTTGAATCTGTGGCGGGCACAGCCCATCAGACGGAACCACACAAAAAGGCCACAAAACCTTGAATTCTATTTTATTTTTCATGTTTGACCGCCTTGCCTGCGACTCCAAACCAGCGAAAAATACCCGAAACCGGACCAAAGTCCGGTGTCCGCATTTCGAGCCGTAAAAATACATCGGCCCATTGCGTCAATGACGATAATGGAGACGAAGGAGTAGTGCAGTTGAGTTCAACGGCTTTCAGCAAGGCAAAGCAGACCCTCGCCGACATGTTCGGCGGAGTCTCCAGCGCACCACGACAGGGTTGGAACCTTGCCGCCCGAGATATTCGCATCGAATATGTTCACACGAAGATGGGCCTGTTCTGGGCTTTTATCGAGCCCCTCGCAATCGCTGGCGTTTTCATCGCCCTGCGCAGCAGTGGGTCGCTGGAAGTCAGCGGGCTCAACATGCCGTTTTCCCTCTTTGCTGTCAGTGGCATCCTGATCTGGCAAACATTCTTCGACGGCATGATGATGTCCCTGACATCGCTTCAGCGCGCGAGTGGACTTATCGGCAATTATGCCATGCCGCCTGAAAGCCTGATGATGGCCATGGTGTTCAGATCCCTGTTCCTGCTCTGCATGCGTGTCCCAATCGTGCTCGGCCTCGCGGCCGCTCAGGGATTGCTGGAATGGCAGAATGCGTTGCTGTTTATTGCCATGTCGCCAATCTGCGCCCTCGGCGGAGTCGCGGTAGGTCTGTTTTTTGCGCCATTTACGCTCGTTTCCGGCGACTTGAAGCTGGCCGTTGGCGTAATTGCCCGGCCGATGCTGTACCTCTCGGGCGCGGTCTTCCCGCTCACCGGAGGGCTCGCCATTTTCAAGCATGGCAATCCGGTTGCTCTGACAATTGAGGAGTTGCGCTTTTGCCTGCTCTCGCCCAGCCTGTCCCACATCCTGCCGCTTTTTTATGTTGCCCTCGGCATCATGGCGCTCTTCTGCGTTAGCTGGTTCGCTTATCATCGTACCATGAGAGCTTATGTCTGACGTGAGTACGCAACGCCCCATCATCTCCGCCTCGCAGATCGGCCGTAGTTTTCCCAGACGACGGCAGAATAATGTGTCGCGTAATTTCAACGACATATTGGGCAACATCTTCTGCCTCCCTCCAAAGCATGACCGCGATGAAGAAGAATTCTGGGCCCTGCGTGATGTGAGCCTGGATATTCGTCCCGGAGATGCCGTGGGCGTGATCGGCCGAAACGGCAGCGGGAAGACAACGCTCATGAAGCTGCTGTCCGGTCTTCTTGCGCCGACAAAGGGTCACGTCTCAATCAATGGCGAGATCCAGGCGCTGATCAATCTGGGGGCGGGATTCAATCAACGGCTAAGTGGTCGTGAAAACATTCTCAACGGCATGCGCATGCGCGGAATCAGTCCAAAGCGCAGTCCAGAGCTTGTGGAACAGATCATAGACTTTGCCGAGGTCGGCGCCTTTATTGATGGACCAGTGGAAACCTATAGCTCCGGCATGAAATCGCGGCTTGGTTTCGCACTCTGCATATTTCTGCGACCCGATCTCATTGTGATCGATGAAGCCTTGTCCGTGGGAGACCTGGCCTTCCAGAACAAATGCAAGCTGCACTTGCAGGCCATGAAACAGCAGGGAGTTGCCATGCTGCTGGTGTCACACTCGATGACCAGCATCCGGCAGTTCTGCGACCGTGCACTCTGGATTCATGCGGGCGAACTGCAGGCTGATGGTCCGGTTGACCAGGTGACGGCGCAATATCTCGAATTCATTGACCAGGAGATGTCGCGCAATGCAGAGCCGGCAGCGGCCCTGACCGAGGCCAGCCCCCCGATGCAGCACGCTCCTACACAGCCTGCCCGGCCCCTTTCGGCAAAAGTCGCGCAGCGTTGGAGCAATCTGACGCCGAAGGACAACAAGGTCATCGACGATCCCGACAAGAGCTTCCTGGCCCAGAACCCACAGCTTCAGTGGAAACGACCAACCATTTCCGAAAATCAGGTCGAAGAGCTTTATGGTGGGCACATAGAACCTACCGGCTTTCAGGATTTCCGCGCTGTCGTGCTTTCGGAGGGACAGCCGACCAATGCGCTTCAGGTAAACAAGCCATTCGCCATTGAATTCGGCTTCACGCCACAACGACCAATCAACGACTTGAACGTCTCTCTCGTCTTCCACACAAAGGACGGCAAACGCCTTTCAACCATCTCCACCTTGAACGGTGATCTGTTGAAGCAGAATGGCGACAGCAGGGTCCTGTGTCGTGTGAATATTGCCGACATTCCATTTGCCGCCGGGTATTATGTTGTCACGATATCCATCCACGAAGGCAATGCATATCTGTGGCGCGACGCGATCCTTGAACTCAAAGTATCACCCAATCGCTTTATGGTGTGGAACCCGATCAGCATGCAGTATCAATACAATATCTTCAAAGTGTCGAATTAACGCCCCAAATTGTACGGGCGGGTCAGATACACTGCCGCCATTCCTCATCGCAAATAGCCAAAGCGCCCGATTATGAAGAGACTGATTTCCACACTCTGCCGACTGCTGTTGAAAAGCAGCAGGTTCAGGCAACTCCTCCTGGCTGAAGTCAAACGCACGACATCTGCTGAGGAAAAATCTGATCTTTTGAGCGCGTTCGTCGATGATTCGCCGGAGCTCCTCGATGGCGTGGCCAGCCGACCCAGTATGCGCGATCGATTTCTTGCCCTGCCCTGGATACGGGAAAGGCTTGGCAGAGATGTCGAGTTCCTGATCAATTCAGTCTTGGCCGACAAGAATCGCAATGCGTTCTTCGCGGATGGCCGTATCCGGACCATTGCATCAAAGCAGAGTGGCATCCGCGACAAGTTTGGCAAGGATGTCCGTTTTCTTGTGCAATCGGCTTTATCCGCAGAAAATCGAAAAGCCTTCTTCGGAAATGGGGAAATTCAGGCCGCCGCAACCGCGACCACATCCATCCGTCGCACGCTTGGAAATGACGTTCGATTCCTCACCGAATTTGCCTTGAGCGAAGAGAACCTAAAAACCTTCTTCGGCAAGGAAGAAGTCCAAGCCGCAGCTACTGCGACCACGTCAATCCGAAGCGCGCTCGGAAACGATCTCCGCTTCCTCACCGAGCATGCTCTGAGCAACGACAACCAAAAAGCCTTCTTTGGAAACGGAGAAGTCCAGGCCGCAGCTATTGCGACCACGTCAATCCGAAACGCGCTCGGAAACGATCTCCGCTTCCTCACCGAGCATGCTCTGAGCAACGACAACCAAAAAGCCTTCTTTGGAAACGGAGAAGTCCAGGCCGCAGCTATTGCGACCACGTCAATCCGAAACGCGCTCGGAAACGATCTCCGCTTCCTCACCGAGCATGCTCTGAGCAACGACAACCAAAAAGCCTTCTTTGGAAACGGAGAAGTCCAGGCCGCAGCTATTGCGACCACGTCAATCCGAAACGCGCTCGGAAACGATCTCCGCTTCCTCACCGAGCATGCTCTGAGCAACGACAACCAAAAAGCCTTCTTTGGAAACGGAGAAGTCCAGGCCGCAGCTATTGCGACCACGTCAATCCGAAACGCGCTCGGAAACGATCTCCGCTTCCTCACCGAGTATGCGCTGAGCAACGACAACCAAAAAGCTTTCTTTGGAAACGGAGAAGTCCAGGCCGCAGCTATTGCGACCACATCCATCCGTCGCACGCTTGGAAATGACGTTCGATTCCTCACCGAATTTGCCTTGAGCGAAGAGAACCGAAAAACCTTCTTCGGAAAGGAAGAAGTCCAGGCCGCAGCTATTGCGACCACGTCAATCCGGAACGCGCTCGGAAACGATCTCCGCTTCCTTATCGAGTACACTTTGAGTGAGACGAACCGGAAGACCTTCTTCGGAAATGGGGAAGTGCAGGCCGCGATTGGTGAACTTTCCTCCGTCCGGAATTCCATCCTGACCTCTCAACTCAATGAAAGAGAAGCAGTGGGCGTCCTGTCCGGCACCTGGCCCATGAAGCAGCGCCAATTGGACGGATTTTCGAAGTACCTGGACATGATTTCCAGACTGAAAGTGTATTACGGCGACAGCCCGGTGCTGAAAGATTTGGAGACAGCTCCCATTCCCGATGGTGGCTTTCCAAACGATATCGTACTGCGAGATTTCTTCACCGAACATTTGTGCCGCGGGCAGGAATTCCTGATGCGCGATTCAACGCTGACCTATGTTGACAAGCATGCGATCTGGACGTTGATCCATGAAATCCTCATGGATCAGGAATACTATTTCGATACCGATCAGAAGAAGCCCTACATTATCGACGCTGGCGCCAATTTCGGGATGTCGAGCGTCTACTTCAAGGAACTTTATCCGAATGCAGAGGTTCTGGCATTCGAGCCTGTTCCCTTCCTTCACGATCTGGCGTCGAAAAATGTCGCCCGCAACAAGTTGAGTGACGTAACAGTGTTGAAAAAAGGCTTGGCCGCGAAACCGGGCACCGCCACATTCTTCATGTCCGGAGACTACAGTATGGCAGGATCCCTCACCGAGCGGCGCAGGACATTTGGCGATGAAATTGAGGAGCTGACAATCGAAACAGTGCCTCTGGCTGATTATCTTGATCGCGAAGTGGACTTCCTGAAACTGGATATCGAAGGCGCTGAAGGGGAAGTCCTAATGGCCGCTGGGGATGCCCTCGCCAATGTCAGACAAATGTGCGTGGAATGGCATCTGGGCGCAAACCCGTCTGATATCGCCCTGGACGATGTTCTTTCGATCCTCACGCGCCTCGGCTTCCGTTATCAGATTGGAAAGTCTGGAAACTATGCCAAGCGCAGCCGCAGCAAACCCATGTCGCACTTGGGAGAGTTGGGAACTTTGAACTTCTGGGCAAAACGCGACACCTAGCCTGCCCGCCCGCGACGCAGTATCAACAAGATTGCCCGCTCTGTATCGCAACGACCAACTGGATTGGTCCCTGCCCTCACCTGAACCATCACGGAATTCGATTACATGCCCTCAGCCACAGATAGCAAAACCTACCTGGTCACCGGCAGCGCAGGGTTTATCGGATTTCATGTGGCAAACACGCTTCTCAAACGGGGCGTGCCAGTCGTTGGGTTCGACAATCTGAATGCGTATTACGATCCCGCCTTGAAACGGGCGCGTCTGAAAGAGCTGGAAAACACATCGGCAAAAGAAGGCGTTTCATTCAACTTTGTCGAGGGAAATCTCGAGAACGCAGCAGAGCTGAACGCCTGCTTTGAGTCACATGACTTTCATCGCGTGATTCATCTGGCCGCTCAGGCTGGGGTGCGCCATTCGATCACCCATCCTGAAGAATACGTATCGTCAAATCTGGTCGGCTTTGCCAACATGCTGGAAGCTTGCCGAACAGCCAAAACGCCCCATCTGGTCTATGCATCGACATCAAGCGCCTATGGCGCGAATACGACATCTCCCTACAGTGAATCTCACGGGGCGAACCATCCGCTACAACTCTATTCCGCCACCAAGAAGGCAAATGAGTTGATGGCACATGCCTACAGCCACCTGTATCGCCTACCCACCACAGGATTACGGTTTTTTACCGTCTACGGACCATGGGGGCGGCCCGATATGGCGCTGTACCTGTTTACGGACGCGATCGTCCGCGGTGAGCCAATCAACATCTTCAACAATGGAGAGATGTCTCGCGATTTCACCTATGTCGATGACATCGTTGAAGGCGTCCTTCGAATTGCAGAAATGGTCGCGGAGCCTGATCCGGACTGGGACGCGAGCGCGCCAGACCCGGCAACGTCAAATGCTCCGTACCGGATTTACAATATCGGCAACAACCAGCCCGTAAAACTGCTCGATTATGTGGAGGCTCTGGAAAATTCCCTGGGGCGCAAGGCCACACGCAACTTGATGCCGATGCAGCCGGGTGATGTGAAAAACACCTATGCCGATGTGACCAAGCTGACGGAAGCCGTCGGGTACCGGCCCTCAACATCCGTCAAGGATGGCGTCGAAAGATTTGTCGCGTGGTACAGGGAGTATCACGGTATCGATTGATCAGCCCTGATACACAAATCCCGTATCAGTGTCCTGCAGACTGCCGGCCTGTTCATCTTTCTGGGAGAGTTGCGGCACGGCGCCGTCCAGAGGCCATTCAATTCCAATTTCCGCATCATCATACCGAATAGAGCGATCATTGTCCGGGGCATAGGGCGCCGTGACCTTGTAGATGACATGTACATCTGGCGTCAGCGTCAAGAAGCCGTGCGCGAAGCCCTTCGGTACCAGGATTTGATTTCCCGCTTCCGCGGTCAATGTGACCCCCGTCCACCGGCCGAAGTTCGGTGATCCCTTGCGGATATCCACGGCCACATCGAATACCGCACCGGTAACGACGCGCACAAGCTTGTCCTGGGCAAAGGGAGGGGTCTGGAAGTGGAGGCCTCGCAACACGTGCTTCTCTGCAGAGAAGGAGTGATTGTCCTGAATCCAATCCAATTCAATTCCAGCGTCAACAAAACGCTTGTGATTGTAGGTCTCGCTGAAATAGCCACGGGCATCGCCATAACGCGCCGGGACGATTTCCTTGACGCCATCAAGGCCAAGGTCACGTACATTCATCAATCACTGTCCTCAATTCTGGTTTGCAAGTGTACGCAGGTAAACGGCGTATTCTGTCTTGCCGAGCTGGTCTGCGGCATGAAGCAATTCTTCGCGCCCGAGATAGCCCTTTTCGAAAGCAATCTCCTCCGGACAGGCGATCTTGACGCCCTGCCGGTGCTCGATCGTACGCACAAAGCTGGATGCTTCATGCAGACTGTCATGTGTCCCAGTGTCCAACCAGGCATATCCCCTACCCAGCTGTTTCACTTTCAGCTTGTCCATTTCCAGATAGGCGCGGTTGACGTCGGTGATTTCGAGTTCACCTCGTTCGGACGGTTTCAAATCGCGTGCGATATCGACGACCTGTGCATCATAGAAATAGAGGCCGGTAATCGCCCAGTTCGACTTGGGCGCGCTCGGCTTTTCTTCCAGCGTCAACGCCTTGAAGTCTTTATCAAAGGAAACAACACCATAGCGCTGCGGGTCCGCAACCTTGTAGGCAAAGATTGTCGCTCCGTCGGCCTGTGCAGCCGCCTGCGCACACATCAAGCCGAGATTGGCGCCGTAGAATATGTTGTCCCCAAGGACCAGGGCTGACGGGCCGCCCTTCACAAAGTCCTCGCCGATAATAAACGCTTCGGCCAGACCGTTCGGTTGCTCCTGGACGGCAAACTCGATGTTGATTCCGAACATCGACCCATCTCCCAGCAGTCGCTTGAACTGGGACTGATCCTCGGGCGTCGTGATGATGAGAACGTCTCGAATACCGGCAAGCATGAGTACGCTCAGCGGGTAGTAGATCATCGGCTTGTCGTAAACCGGCATCAGTTGTTTTGAGACAGCCTTCGTCAACGGGAACAATCGAGACCCCGTCCCGCCTGCCAGAACGATGCCCTTCATCCGCCAACACTCCACATAGCAATTGTCCGCTTGGTTTGGACCATCTCGGCGAGGCTGGTCAACCGCTAACTGAATTTAAGCTGCACTGCCATCGCCCGGACGCGCGTCTTGCGTATAGACATGCCGATTTTCATCGGGACTGGGCGAAGAAGATAAAAATTCGAAGCCGAATGTGCAGCTGAAAAGTGTCTTCGCACGGGTCGAAAGCCTTATTGTGCAGGTTCGGCAATAATCGCGGAAACCGTCTCGGAAAGGCCAATATTCCAGTCAGGCATTTCAATTCCGAAAACACGGCGGG
>TARA_R110001632_G_scaffold67660_4_pt1 | contig 11645 bp, 12 predicted proteins | sample TARA_R110001632 | Tara Oceans TARA_R110001632 (sample SAMEA4398266) | marine metagenome | biome: Polar Biome; feature: [SRF] surface water layer (ENVO:00010504); material: water (ENVO:00002006), including particulate matter (ENVO:01000060) such as... | depth 5 m
TTCAGCTGGTGGATTTAATGGAGCAGGTTTTACTTCACCATTTGCTAATACTGGATTTGGTGCTGCAGGTACTGCAATGTATAAAAATATGTCAATGAGTAATAATCAAAATTTTATTACGACGACTGCATCTGCGGGTTATGGGTATATATTTGCTGGGTGGTATTTAGAAAGTAATACCGGGGTTTTTTTAACATCAACTGCAAATGTTAGTTGGTACTTTAATGGTACTTATGGGAATAAGAGTTTTGCTTATATAAAAAACTTACATGCTCGATTCCAAACATCAAAATCAGATAGAAGATTAAAAGAAAATATTAGGTTAATAGGTAAGTCTATAAAAGGAATAAACATTTATACTTGGACATATAAAAACCAAGAATTAGATGGTAAAGGAACATATCAAGGTGTTATGGCACAAGAAGTTCCTCATGCTGCTATACAACATCCTGATGGATATTTAATGGTAGATTATTCTAAAGTTGATGTTGAATTTAAAAAGGTTTATGGAAATAATATGGGTAATTGAAAACGTTAAGCGTTCTGAAGATTTTTACAAAAAACAATTTACACTACTTCTAGCAGCATCGGTTTGTCTATGGAAAAGATACCACCCAGACCATAAAACAGTACTATATGCTGATGATCTCACTAGTAATTATTATAAAGAAACTCCCTTACTTGATCTATTTGATGAAGTAAGACCTCTTAGTTATAGCGATAAGATCAATAGAAAAGTATTCTGGTCTAGCAGTAAAACCAAAATAATTAGTAAAACCAAGGTACCAATAATAGTTGTTGACCATGATTTTCTTATATTTCAAAATATAGATAAATATTTAAAAGATAAAGTTTTATATTCTTATGATGAACTTGCTGATAATTGGTATCCACCAACAAACTGTAGTTATTCTAAAAAACTAACAACCCCTATAAACAGAACAGTAAATAAAGCCGCAAATGTGTCTTTATTTTACTTACCTGACCCTAAATTTGCTAGAAAATATGGTAAGCAAGTTTTAAAAAACCACAAGGAATTTACAAAGATGGAAGTAAAAGACACTAACTATATGATACTATCAGAACAGTTAATGTTAAAACAATGGTTAGTAAATGATAATATTCCACATAATACACTATCCAAAAACATTTTTGATTGTAAAGACGTAGGGTTTACTCTAAAAGAAAATTTAATAGGGATTTGGAATATTAAAGAATCTTCATTATATTATAAACATTATGGGGTAGAAGAAAAAACAATAGACCACACAGAGATGATGTATTTATTTAGATGTATAAATTCTACCCAAAAAAATAAATGGGATATATATCAAGATTGGATATTAAAACAAAAAGACTAAATGAAGGCTATACACGTTAATTGGACTAAACCTTATTTTGAAAAACATAGGTTACGAGGTCATGGTTTTGAATCTATGAAAGAGATTAAATCAGACACTTATAATGTACCTGACCATCAAATTTTATTTACAATACTATCAATACTAAATTGGAAAAAACATAATGGTCCAATTAAATTATACACGGATTCAGTGGGTGCCTCATACTACCATAGGTTTGGTATATTAGATTTATACGATGAAGTAGATATTGATTTTTTAAATGGTTATTCTAAATCAAAAGTCGATCCTGCCTATTTTTGGACTAGTGGTAAAATAAAATGTTTAGCACACCAAACAGAACCCTTTGTATTCTTAGATAATGATATGATTGTTAAAGAAAAACTACCTGAGTGGACTCGTGTAGATGATTTAACTATAGCACATTGGGAAATAGGTAGAGGTTATTATTATTTTGATAAAGAAAAATTTGAAAGTGAAATTACACATACACCTTGGATTGAAAACTATAATGTAGATGATTGGTCACCCAATACATCTTTTTTATGTTTTAATAATATGAAAATGTTAAAGGAGTACCATGAATGGCATAAAAAATTAGTAAATACAAATGGGGAAAAAGTCCCAGAGTGGTTTTGGTTATTAACTGATCAAGGTATTTTAGGTCATATTATTAGAGAGAACGACTATAAAGTAAGCACTTTAACTAGTCAAATAGCGTTAGCTCACCATAATACTACAGATGGCACATATAGATATAAAGGTAAAGCAGAAAAGTGGTATCAACCGGTTAAACCAGATGGATCAAAAGAAGTAGATTTTGAACATGTTTGGTTAGATAAAATTAACAAGGAAAATTTGTGCACTAAACTCTGGTTTACGGAAATAGTTGATGATTTTCAATCTGGCGATGTATTTACAAAAGATGTAAGATGGAATAAATATTGGGTAGAATATCATGAAAATAAAGATAGTTAGAGTTTTATGGGGGGATCAAGTAAACTTCGAAGTACCTAGAATCCCACTATATCCTGAACAAGAAGTAGTATATTGCTTTGACTATAAATCTTACTGGTTTGTGTCAGATTTAGGGTATGATGCTCGTTTAGTTAAAGAAGATATTTTTGCAGGTAGTAAACTAAATAATTTTGGTAGAAAACTTCAAGCATTAGATATAGCACTACAGGAGTTTGATGAAGTATTATTATTAGATTGGGATTGCTATATTTTAAGGCCTTTAGATAAAAACTTTTATGATTCATTAAAAGAAAAACCAATACAAATACCGCTATATATCCAACATAAAGATACTAAAGCCGCCATATTAGAAGTAATACCAAAGGAGCAACCTCAAGCTTTAAAAGATGAATTAACATTATTAGAAGAAGGATTCCACAAGTATGGATGGGAGTGGGAAGAAGGTATTGTAGCTCCTAATTTTGGTTTTGTTTATTGTAGAGATAAATCTTTTGGAAAAAAATTACTTGACATAACTATAAAAAATGATTTAACATCGGTTGTTGATGAATTTGCCACATTAATATATGCTGACTGTACCTTAGAGGAGTATATAGAAAAATATGCCCCTCGAGTATTAAAAGGGAGAGCAGATCAAATGTTAATATATGATTATAGGCTTCATGTTATATCTAGGAAATTTAATAAATGGTTAGATACTAAAATTAATATAAAATCCTATTTTGAACATGTCTAATATAAAAATAATAAGAACATGGTGGGGTAATGACTCAGATAAATGGGCAGATGTACCAAAATTACCTTTATATCCTAATGAAGTAGTATATGTTTGGGGTGATGAAAATAAAGAAAAATTAGAAAAAAGGGGTTATGTTTGTATTAGTATGGGGGATAATGATTTTTCAGGTAGTAATGTATATGGGAAAAAATTACAAGTATTAGATATAGCTTTAAAACATTGGGGTGAAGTATTAATGTTAGATTGGGATTGTTTTATTTTAAAACCATTAGATGAAGATTTTTATAATTTATTAAGACAAAAAGAAACACAAATTCCTTTATATGCTCATTATAAAGAACCTATGTTTGCATTACTGGAAGCAATTCCCGATAATCACCCAATTTTACATTATGATGAAACTTATTTTAGTTTAATTGATGATTTATCAACATTAGAATCACAAATCCAACATTATCATTGGGTATGGCAAGATGCTTTAATTATTCCTAATTTTGGTTGTGTTTATTCTAGAAATATAAATTTAGGTAAAGATTTACTTAAAATAGTAAAAGAAAATAATATAAAAGGATTAGTAGAAGAATTTGCAATGTGGAAATATGCTAATTGTTCATTAGAAGAATATATAAAACAATATCAACCTGATTATGTATTAGGTGTATCAGATGAAAAAATAAAATATCAAAATTACACTATATCAGTAACACAAACAAGATTTAACAAATATATAAAAAATAATATTAACTATAAACCCTATTTAGAGCATGTATAAAGTAAAAGTAATATCATTATTAAGACGTCAAGATAGACGCGAAAAAATAACTAATATGTTTCAACACATCCCCTTCGAGTTTGTTGATGCTTTAGATGGGCAAGATTATAAATTAACAGCCTATGACAAAAAAATGATTGAAGGGAATGATTATGAAAAACATAATATCCACATCCCTTCATTAGTTTGTGCTAACTATACACACTTAAATTTATTAGATGAGTGTTCAAAACAAGATTTACCTTACTTTATATTTGAAGATGATGTATTCTTAAATAAAGAACACAAAGCACCAGATAACTTATTTGAAACCATAGCATCAGTAAATGACTTAGATGCATTTTGGTTAATTACAGACACACCATCTATTGCAGCTTACGTAGTATGGCCTTCAGGTGCTAAAATTATGAAAAACCACATTATTCGAAAAGCTAAATTAAAACGTGGTTTAGATTGGTCATTCTGGGATTTAAGAAAATCCACTAAACTTCGTGGAGACCAGCTAAAAATTTCGTATTTTGACACGAAACCAGGGGTAGACTCTGATATTACAACATTAGAAAATTATGAAATTTAATAAACCTTTATACAAGACAGAAGAAGAAAACATTTTTATGTTAGCTCCTATCCCACTGTATAAACGAGTTTATGAAAATGACATTATAACAAATAGAACATATGATTTTGGTTTACGAATATTAGATGCTGAACAGAGGCTAATGGGTCAAGAATTACCTGGTATTTATGATCACCAAAGACAAGATAACTATGAAGTAAATTATGATAGACAAGATGAATGGACTGAAAACCATGAATTACAACCTGTAGGAAGTAGATTTTATGTGCCCCCTAACGATTTTTTAGAAGCTGAAAATACCGATGTTGACATAATTAATAGGCGAATTAAAAACGGTTTTAAAGAATTAATGGCTACTACTAAAGAACCTATAATAACAGAAAGTTGGCTACAGTATTACGAACCAACAGAAGGTAGAGGTCATAACGCTCACAACCATAATAGGTGGCATTATAGTGAAGAAAAGCCAAATATGTTTTCAGGTGGTTATTATTTAAGTGATGGTGAACCTATTAAAGACCATCCATATAGTGGTGTATTTGCTTTTCATATTAGAGGTGAAAAACATTTTATTAGACCTAAAGCCGGAATGTTATTAATTTGGCCTCATGATATTATACATTCAGTAGAACCATTTTATGGTAAAAAACAAAGAGCAGTAATTAATTTTAACATACAGTTATGAATATAGTTTTTGAAATACAGGGTGGAATTGGAAAAAATGTTGTTGCGACTGTGATAGTTGAATTACTTAGAAAAAAATATCCTAAAGATACTTTAATAGTTGTAACAGATGCAAAAGATGTATTTGTAAATAATCCTCACATTGATGATCTATTTAGTTTTGAGGAAAGATTAGACGCCTTAGATAAATATGTACACCACCAACTGGATAATTGTATAATATTTGTAAAAAATGTATATCAAGAATCAGATTTTATAACTGGTAAAGGTAACATTTATGAGGTGTGGGCTAAAATGTATGATTTAGAATATAATGGAGAAAAACCTAAATTATATCTTAGTGATGAAGAAGAGTTAAAATTTGGAGATTCTCTAAAAGAAAACAATGGTGAATTTTTCCATCTAGCAGATGGTAATTATATTGGAGGGTTGACAATGCCTAAAGAAAACACTAACATGGTAGGTAAAAAACCAATATTATTAATCCACCCTCATGGTGGGGCTTTGCAGAAAAGTGAAGACGTCCAACTAATTAGTCACTATGTAAAACCTTTAAATTATAATTGGTCTAGAGATTTACCTATAAACTTAACTAAACGAATAATAAAAGAATATAAGGACACATATGATATATTTTATATCAAACACCCATCTCAACCACAAACATTTCAAGGAGCAACTCCCGCAGATGGTAGTATAAGAGATATAATTTTACTATTACTAAAATCAGATAAACGAATATTAATTGACAGTTTTGCTCAACATTTAGCAGCAGCTTTAGATTTACCTTCAACCGTTTGTTGGGTTACAACAAACCCTAAATCATTTGGTTATGATATTCATAATAATATTATAGCAAAAAGACCTGAATTTATAACTGACATGAGTTGTTATAATGGTTACAACTTAGTAGAACCTTTACATAATATACCATATTCTAGTACAGCAAATATCTTTAATTTAAACCAAATAATAAAATGAATGTAAATTATACTTTTGAACAGCAAGAAACAGATTCACAAAACTTCTATTTTTTCCAAGAAGGTTTTAGTAAAGAAGAATTAACTAAAATTGAAAAAAATGTTAGTAATTTAGATTGGCATATAGCTAAAACCGTTGGTGAAAATGAGGACACTAGGAAATCTAATATTAAATGGATCCCACAAAACGAAGATTGGTTTTGGTTGTACGAAAAGCTAGCTAATATGGCTGTAGAAGCTAATGATAAATTGTGGAAGTTTGATTTACACCAAATACCAGAAATGATTCAATATACTGAATATCATGCACCTGCTGGTCATTATGATTGGCATGCTGATATAGGACCTGGAATACTTTCTAAAAGAAAAGTATCCATCACAGTTCAGTTATCCGACCCAAGTGAATATGAAGGTGGGGATTTAGAATTATTTAGAGGTGGTAGTACAGATGGTCCTTTCTTACAAGCTGAAAGAAATGCAGGGTGTGTATTTTTATTTCCTTCTTATGTAATGCATAGAGTTACACCAGTAACTAGGGGAACCAGAAAATCTTTCGTATTGTGGTTAGGTGGAGGACATTATAAATAAGATATGATAGACAATTTAGCAAAAATAGTTATAGATAATGGTGGATCTATTTCACCCTTAATTATACCAGGAGAATTAACTGACGGTACAGGTTTATGTAACGTATCCGTTTTTATTGATGATAATGATGATATCATTGCTAATATAAGGCATGTACATTATTCATTATACCACAGTGAATTCAACCAAAACTTTTATTCAGTTTGGGGTTGCTTAGCATATTTAAATCCTGAGGATGATATTGTTTTAAGAACCGGAAATTATTTATGCAAACTGAATCCCGATACTCTAGAAGTAGACACACATCAGAAAATTGACACTACAAAACATGATACCAAACCTAAATGGACATTTATTGGTTTAGAAGACGTTAGAGTATTTAGGTGGAATGATATTTTATATGCTTGTGGTGTAAGAAGAGATGTTAAATCTGATGGGGAAGGTAGAATGGAGTTATGTGAAGTTAATTGGACTGAAGATAAATGTGAAGAGGTAACAAGGGATAGAATTGAACCTCCATCTCCCGCTTACTTAGAAAAAAATTGGATGCCTATATTAGATATGCCTATGCATTTTATTAAGTGGACTAATAATTTAGAAATAGCAAAAATTGACCCTGTTAATAAAACTAGTAAAATTGTAATACGTAAAGAATACAATTTAAAGGTTCCATTTGAATTAAGAGGGGGCTCGCAAGTAATACCTTGGAAAGATGGGAGTAGGATATGTATAACACATGAAGTAGATTTTTACCATAATCCAGGCAATCATAAAGATGCCCATTATTATCATAGATTTGTTATATGGGATAAAAATTGGAATTTAGAAGCGGTATCAAAACCCTTTAAATTTATGGCTGCAAAAATTGAGTTTGCTTGTGGTTTAGCCCTAAAAGATAACAATTTTATTATTACATATGGTTATCAAGACAATGCAGCTTACGCCCTAAAAATGCCAACTAAGTTATTAGATAATTTAAATTGGGAAAATAGAAATAATTGGATAAATAACGGATTATAATGGAAAGATTAAAAAAATACTTACACGAATATATTCAAAACCCATTAGACCCCAATGTTAATGCTAAGTTAGGGCAAGAATATGAAAATGCAGGACAAGGCGCAGCCGCTTTATCTTACTTTTTAAGAGCATCAGAACTAACACATGATAGTGATCCTAAACTGGCATACAATGGTATTTTAAAAACATGGTTACAGTTAAATAAAACAGAACGTAGAAAAAACTACGAAAAGGGCCAGCTAGAGATGGCTATATCTTATTTACCCACTAGACCTGAAGCTTACTTATTTTTAAGTAGATGGTATAGTGAAAAAGAAGACTGGAAAACCTCCAATATGTATGCTGATTTAGGGTTACAACACGTTGGGAAAGAACCTTTATTATATGATGTAGGTTATATAGGTGATTGGGAACTAACATTCCAAAAAGCATTTGTTTGTTGGTATATAGGTCAGAGGAAAAAATCTGAAGATTTATGGTTAAAATTGTATAATGACCCATATGTAGATGAACATCATAGAGAAATCGTAATTAACAATTGTATTAATTTTGATTTAATAGATAAAAGACCAAATATAGTTACTTGGCATGATCTATTACCTTATAAAAAATCACAATATAAAGAACTTAAAAATAAATTTAAAGGTGCTATACGAGTAAACAACAATCACTCTCAATGTTACCAAGATTTATTTGTGTTAACAGCACTAGATGGTAAGAAAAACGGTACATATTTAGAGATTGGAGCAGGAGATCCTTCTTATGGTAATAATACATTATTATTAAAGCAATGGGGTTATACAGGAGTTTCATTAGATATAAGTAAAAATTTCTTAAAGAAATGGAGTGAAGAAAGATCCGATGATATAATTCTTGATCAGGATGCTACAACGGCTAATTATATTAACATATGTGATACTCATATTGGGTCACGTTATGTAGACTACTTACAATTAGATGTTGACCCAGCATATAATACCTATGAAACATTAAAAAATATACCTTTTGATGAATTATCATTCGGTGTCATCACATATGAACATGATTATTACTGTGATCAATCTAAAAGCTACAGAAGAAAAGCAAGAAAAATACTTAATAAAGCAGGATATATTTTAGTGGCCGCTAATATTTCCCCTGACAAAAATAGCCCTTATGAAGATTGGTGGGTTCACCCTCAAAACGTTGATAATGTAAATATTGATGTTAATAAAAGAGTATTACATGCCACAGATTACTTACTAAAACCTTCAAGTTTTAATTGGGGTCCATGTACCACTAATACTAAGTTTAAAAAAGTTTTAACACAAGAAATACTTGTAGATAAGGTATATGAAAAATTCTTCCCTGTAGAAGAAGGTGATGTTGTAGTAGATTTTGGATCTAATGTAGGTTTATGGAGTTACGACATAATGGATAGAAAACCTAAACACATATATGCAATAGAACCAGAGTTAGAATGTTTCTTAACAACTGAATTAAATTTAAAATCTTTTCCTAACATAACCGTTATTAATAAAGCAATAGCAGAAGAGACAGGACATAAAGTTATTAAGGGGTTATTTAATAAAAATTCAATGGTTTGTTATAGCAACCAACAAACATCTTGTCCTACCATTAATTTAAAAGATTTCGTAAAACAATACGATATTCAAAAGATCGATTTCCTTAAAGTTGATTGTGAGGGAGGAGAATATGAAATATTTACTGAAGAAAATTATAAATGGATTACAGAAAACGTTAGTAAAATAGCAGGTGAATTCCATTTAGCAGACATATATGATAAAAGAAACTTCATTAAATTTAGAGAATTATACTTACCTAAACATAAAACTAACTGGAAAATATTAACAATGGATTTAAAAGACATCACTCATAAAGCCTGGGATGATGATTTTGTTAAAGATAGTGATTGGGATTTTCTCTCCTTCAACCTCTATATTGACAACAGATAAACATTTATTAACTAAAACAATACATTATGAGTTGGACTTACAAGAACAATGAAATGGTCGATATCACTCAATTCCCAGAAAATACGTACGGATTTGTTTATATTAATAAGCATATACCTACTGGAAAATCATATATCGGAAAAAAGATTTTAATGTTTACCAAAAAAGCAAAACTTGGTAAAAAAGAATTAAAAGCAATAACAGGTGTGGTTGGGCGTCGCCCATCATATAAATTAGTAGTTAAAGAATCAGATTGGAAAACATATTATGGTTCACAAAAAGATATTAAAAAATTATTAGCTGAAGGTAAAAAGGATGAGTTTGAAAGAACAATCCTAAAAATGTGTCCTAACAAAAAATCAATGACATATTTTGAAATTAAATATCAAATGATATACCAGGTATTAGAAAGACCCGATGAATTCTTCAATGACAATATTTTAGGCAAGTTTTTTACAAAAGACTTAGCAGATATGGAATATGAGGATCCTTTGGAGATCACAAAACAATAACGTATATTACCCCGTTATGATAAATCAGTTATTAGTCACATTAGTTAATTCCGTATTGGGTACTGGCAAGCAAACTGCCCGTGGTAACATCGCTTATACTTGTCCACATTGTACTCACCATAAACCTAAGTTAGAAATTAACTTTACTGAAAATAAAGAGGGTAATAACCCTTGGCATTGTTGGGTGTGTAATAAGAAGGGTAAATCAATATTACAACTATTAAGAAAAGCAGGAGCATCACAAGATAAAATAACAGAAGCAAAAACATACGTAAAAGACGTTACTTATAGTTCTACTGAGACAGTGGTCAACATATTAAAGTTACCTGCGGAATATACGCGTTTAGACCAGTTAGATAACAATAGTATCATTAAACGTCATGCTATGGCGTATCTAAATAAACGAGGCGTTAATACTACGGATATTAATAAATATAATATTGGTTATTGTGAAAGCGGTTTATATAAAAACATGATAATTATACCAACATATGATGTTGATGGTAGAATAAATTACTTTACTGCTCGATCTTTTGAAAAAGAGGCGTTTGTAAAATATAGAAATCCCCAAGTATCAAGAGATATAATACCTAATGAACATTTTATTAATTGGAACTTACCAATTATACTGTGTGAGGGGTTATTTGATGCCATGGCCATAAAAAGAAATGCTATACCTTTATTAGGTAAAAATATACAGAATAACTTAATGAAAAAAATAGTTACATCTGTAGTAGATAAAATTTATATTGCATTAGATAGGGATGCAATAAAACAAGCTTTACAATTCTGCGAAAAATTGATGGCGGAAGGTAAAGAAGTCTATCTTGTAGATTTACAAGATAAGGACCCGAGTGAGATGGGTTTCGAAAATTTCACAAGACTTATTCAAAAAACAGTTCCTTTAACCTACTATAACCTAATGGAACAAAAACTATCTTTATGATAAAGAAATCTTATAAAAGATTATTAGAAATTTCGGATGATTACCAACAAGTTACAATGCCTGATTCAAGGTATTATAGACGGAACGGTAAATATTATCCATCAATTACTCATGTTTTAAGTACTTATCCAAAAGGCAAGTATTTTGAAGATTGGCTTAAGAAGGTAGGTTATGCTTCTGAACATATTGTAAAAAAAGCAGCAGCTGAGGGTACACAAGTACATGAAATGATTGAAGACTGGCTAAATGGTAAAGAAATAACATTTTTATACCCTGATGGTAATCCAAAAATGCCGGCGCATGTATGGCAAATGTTCCTTAGATTTGTGGATTTTTGGGAAACTTATAACCCAACATTAATAGAAGCGGAAGTACATTTATTTTCAGATAAAATACAAGTAGCAGGGACGTGCGATTTAGTATGTGAGTTAGAATTTAATGGTAAAACTGAACGTTGGATTATTGATTTTAAAACATCTAACCATCTACAGACAACATATGATTTACAGGGAGCACTATATGCTCAATGTTAT
>TARA_R110001632_G_scaffold27674_2_pt1 | contig 11624 bp, 6 predicted proteins | sample TARA_R110001632 | Tara Oceans TARA_R110001632 (sample SAMEA4398266) | marine metagenome | biome: Polar Biome; feature: [SRF] surface water layer (ENVO:00010504); material: water (ENVO:00002006), including particulate matter (ENVO:01000060) such as... | depth 5 m
TGCCTTTATCCTTCCTACTTAGTTTTTTGAATTCATATGGGTTGTAATCATATAGCATTTTCCAAAGTGTCTTCTTATGACTATCTGTAGTTGGTGTATAAGCATTCTCATTACACCAATTCCAAAGTTTAGTATTTTCATTAGACCATTTTTCCAAACTATCCGTCTTATTAGATAGTTCCCACGCTTTCTTAGTAAATGCTTGGAATGAATTTAAATAGTCCTCCATCATATCATCATTAGGAACTTGGTAATACCACGACAAAGCAAGTTCCTTCCATCTTTGATGGTCGTAATTATCAACGAACTTAGGAGTAGCAAGAGCAGACAGAACCTCATTAGCAAGTTTGATGTTTATTTTCATTTTGGGACTTCCCCAAATCTGTTTCTTACTCGCAAATAGTTTAGCAATTTCGGCATTATGTTCTTTAATCTGTTTATTCGTAAGTGCTAATGATTTAGTAATGGTAGGCATCTTGAAGTTGAGTTTTTCTTCAATAGTAGCAATAGAGATTTCTGGAATATCATTATGGTTTCCATTCCAATTCCTAACTGCTATATGTTCTCCTTCCTTATTATGTCTCCTTTCAAACAAGACACCATTATAGATAATATCAATATCCTTGAATTCACCTAACTTGATTTCTCTTACATATCTACCAATATCTAATTTTGCCTTCCTCGCCCAGTAATGCCTACCTTTGCCTCTTACCGACCTTGTATAAGGAAGATTACCAAAATATTTTTTTACTAAGTCATCACCTCTCTTACCATCTGTATCAATAACAAAGAAAGGGTTTCTTCCCATATCAATAGAGAAAAAATGTAATTTATCATCTAATTTCTTTTCCATAATCCATTTATCTTGTTCTATAATACGATTAGGAGACCAGTTAGTCCAACTCTCGCCAATATCATAGTTAGGACAATCTGGATAATTACTCATACCGTTTTTTTTCTTGATATGAGTGTAGATAGGCGTTTTACTTGTTTCAGTAAGTTTAATATGGTTCTTAAGAAACACACTTGTTTTAGTCATAACCAGATTATCAACTGAGTTCATATCTAATATATCATTATATTTATATTTGTTTGTCTTCCCAACAACGCTTTCACTAAGTTTCTCTTCCATTTTCTTAGTCATAGTCTCTCCACAAACCTCCTTAGTAAATTCGTCATTCATACCCTCACCGAGTATATCATCTACGACATTATCTAATATAGTTTTCATATGTGGAACTTTAACTGGTTGAAGTCCATACTTCTTAGCAATACAGTTAAGTCCTTTCTTTACTTCAGTATCCTTATAAATTTTGGTTGTAGTTGTAGTCATTATGCTCTTTAGATATATTAGCGATATGCTCTTAAATAAAAATAATAATATGTTTGGGTCTTTAAATAGTCCGTAATTTTTTGAATTTTTTTTAATTTTTTTTTTTTTGTGTAGAAAGTGTATGTTTTCGCACAAAAATCTCTCGTTTTCTCTCAAAACTAAGTGGGTTGGACTTAGATAATCCCCATACCAGCACTTCCTCCTCCGCCGACAGACGAAGGGTCAAATCCAACCTTACCACTTACTCCTCCAGCAAGGGTCTTAGCGACTTGGTGTGGGTCGCTCTGTAAATCATTTACTAATCCAGCAATCATAAACCCAGCACCTACTACCTCCGCTACTGGACCGAGACTTCCTAAAGCGACACTTCCAACTCCCATAGCACCGAGTTCTCCAAAGAGACCAATTCCCGCCTCCGCTCCTATCTCAGTTCCTAACTTAACACCTCCTTTTTCCAACGCTCCTTCCACCGCCCCTTCCACTACTGTTCCACCTACTTCGGCACTTTCCACACCCCCCGCCTCAACATTTCCTACATTAACTCCTAACCCTCTACTATCAAGGGGTAATTGGTCTGGTGGAACATCTCCCACTCTTAACCCCCTTGCCGAAGTATCTGGGTTTGCTACTGGATTAGTAAGTTCTCCACCAGCACCGCCAGTAGCACGAGTATCTCCTCCCTCAGCAAGAGTTCCTCCTTTGTAATCTCCAGTATCTCCTATCGTTCTTAGGGGTGTATTACCCCCAGTATCTCTCTCCACAGTATTAAAGGGTTGTGTAAGTGGGTCGTCTAATTGAACTGTTTGGTAAGGGTCTGCTAACTTAGAAGGTGGGTCTGCTATAACTTCTGGACCATCTACCTCTTCGCTAAACAGAACCGACTTCTTACCTTTCCCTATCTTATTGCCTTCTCCCAAAGTAGGTTCTCGGTAGTTAGGATTTGCTCTATCTAAAGTAGTTTCTATTTCTCTTACATTACTGTCTGTGCTCGGTCCTACTCTTACATTATCTTTATCTCCTTCTAACAAATCCCCACTTGCCGTCCCACTTCGCATTCTGGTATTTTCTGGGGGTAGTAGTTGTTTGGTTGTTCGTGTTTCCCTAATGAATTCTGGTTGTCCTTCGTTAAGGGGTTTAGGGTCATCATATACTCCATCTCCTAATGCTCTTTCTATACTTTCAGCACCAGCGAACCTTCCGCTATGGTGGGGTTTATCAAAAAGTCCGTCTGCCTCAAAGTTATAACCGTTAGTATTAGTAGAACCTCCTATAGTTTGGTCGGCACTTGAACCGAAACTGGAAGTTTCCATAAAGTCTCCTTCTGGAACTCCCTTAATTCTTGGTGGTCTTGCGTCTATACTTGCTTTTTTCGCTACATCTTCCGCTACCGAAGAACCACCTTCTTCAACACCTCCTAAGAATTGATTTACCGCCCCTTCTTCTGCTTCTGCTCCAGTAGTAGGTAGTGATGTGGTTGCTTCTCCTAAGTCCGCTTCCGCACCCCCCTCTGTATCTTCTACCTTTGCTCCTTGACTTACACCATCATCTTCATTTACGAATTTTTGTTCTGTTTCAACTTTACCTACTCTATTATTTTCAGCAACTTCCGCCTTTAAATCTTCCAGTTCTGCCTTATCAGCAGTTTCCCCAGTAGAAAATTTGATTTTGTCTTCATCAACCGCCCCAGTAATATCCCTTACTTCGGCACTTGCTCCTTTTGCCTTTGCTTCTAAGTCCGCTTTTGCCGCTCTTCCCCTTGCTTCAAAGTCCGCTTTTAACTTCTCTGCTTTAGCAACTCTCGCATCTTTCCACATTTTAAAACCCTTATAGGACTTATTAACTCCAGCAAGTCCTAATCCAGCGGTAGAAACCGCCCCCCCAGCAAGTTCCATTTGTTCTATAGTTTTATTGAATTCTTCGTTAAATTGCTCTTGTAAGCGTTGTCCTACTGCTCCTAAGGAGGCGGTCATCTGTTCGTGTTGTTGGTTGAGGTCGCTACTAAAACTATCTAATTGGTCTAAATAACTCATAATAATATATACATATATTATAATAATATGGAAAATACTAAGAATGATAAAAAAACGAAAAAGGAAGTTGATTTAGAAATTTACCCAGTTAAAGTAGATAAGAAGCGTCTAAATGAAGGAGATAATAAATATCCTCTAAGTAATTCAACCCACTTACACCTAATCGTAGGAAGGGTCAAGGCGGGGAAATCCACCTTACTAAATAGTCTATATATGTCTAAACGGTTTTTTGCTAAGGATTTTAAGGTTAAGATACTTATATCTACTACCGCTCATAATGACGCAGTTAATAAATATATGATAGAGGAATTTGACTTCGTCTTTGATAGTTATAGTGATGAACTTATGGACGAAATCCTACATATGATAGAAGCAGATGAGGAAAGTGGTAAGTATCTAATTATCTTTGACGATATTATAGGTTCAATCAATTTTAAGAGAACTGGTAAGGTGGATAAGGTTAGTGAATTAGTAAGTCATTATAGACATATAGGAAATAAGACACAAGAAGGAAGAATAGCAATAGCAATCGCTTCCCAGTATTTCAAGTATTTTAATGGTATTCTTAGAACTAATAGTAGTGGGTATTACATCTTAGGAGAATTCCCAGAAACCGAAGTGAAAAAAATGGCGGAAGACCTAAGTTATTTTGGTGGTAGTAAGAAGAAGTTTATGGAAATATTTAGGCAAAGTCGTAAGAACCCACACGATTTCCTATATCTTTCTGTAGAACACTTAGAAGCACGAAGAAATCATACGGAACTACTTTGGAGTAAGGAGAAAGGTATGATTAGTGATATTGCCGAAGGAGAAGAACCAGACTTAGAAAGTCTTGAAAATTAAAGTTTCCATCGTGAAAACATACACTTTCTACACAAAAAAAAAAAAAGTTAAAAAAAAATAATTCATTAGTATATATATGACCGACTTAACAGAAATAGTTTATTTAGACTGTAATAGGCAAAACTCGGTAAAGAGTGAATTTAACACTAATGAATGGGAGTATAAGATAGGAGATGAAGGTTTGGTCTTACCAAAAGGAACACAAATATCAATACAGAATAGTCTAATCAATAAGAAAGGACTTACTGGAAGTTCTATTGTAATAGATGAGGATATTGACGAAACTATGTCTGTCTCTTACTATAAAAGTGATAATGAGAATTTCGCCCCAGTAGGAGCAAAGGTAAGTAATCCAAGCGAGGAAGCGATATATGAAAGTCTCTATGATGATTATACGGCATTAGCAGATGGAGGTTCTAAATTCAAGAGAGATATTGGAGATACGACAATACCAGAAATCTACAGAGGACACGGAGATACTATTGTAGTAGAAGAAAGGGGAAACCAGAATTCACAAGACATAGGAAAAAGCGAAGCACCCTTACAAGCAATTCACCTAACAGTAGGTAAGAACTACTCACCGCTTCAAGGAGATAGGTGGTTAGACCACTTCATAGAACCACTAACCCACGAGATAGGTATATTTATTCCTAAGGGGGTTTATGGAGTTAGTCAAATGGCGGCGTTGATAGAAGGACAAATAGACGGAACACTAATCTATGAAAGAGTTAAGAATAATAGAGATTTCAATACTGACTTTACAGAAAGGAAATTACAAAAATTTACTGCTAATACCTCAAAAACTACTAACTTTGATAACCGAACTACTTACAGATTGAGAGAACCAGTTGATTTTAACGAGGGTCGCAACTCCAATATAGACTGGACTGACCCCTATAATGTGATATATCAAGGATATAATAGTTTTGTAAGTTGCTTCGGCAATAACCAACCCACCTCCCCAAACTTCATTTTCCTTGCTACTAAGTCCGCTCAATTTGGAGCGAGTGGTGCTGGAACTCCAGCAGACCCTCGCTTTTTAACACCTACTTCGCTCCAGCAACAAGGAGTTCTCTATATTCCACAAACTCAAGAAAGGATTAAGTATGATGGTTGGAATTTGGTTAATGGTGAGACGGAGGGAGGAGGAGGTATTGAAATAGGTGGTGTTATAAGAATTGAGAATGTGATAAGAGGGTATGAAGGTTCGCCTTTTATAGAAGACGACCCAGACAACGGCATTCTCTCCATACCCTTTGGGTGCTACTTAGAAGTAGATAGAACTGCTATAGAAAACCCAAAAGCGGCGGAAAATACGGACTTTGACCCTCCCTTAGAAATTTTCCCTAATGGAGAAACACGCTCCGCTGGACTTTTCACAATCCCTAAGTATGTAAATGATATGAGAAAGGTATATCTAACTCCTCCAACTACGGCAGAAGTAGATGGATTACCTACAGCACAAGAAATTTACCGAAGTAGGAGACGGTATCTGTATGCTCTTAATACAATAGGAGTTCAGTATAATCCCCCAATAGCACCGATGCCCCTAACTCCAGCAAGACCGAATAATCAAGGAATTCCACAACTTAATCACGGAGATTTATTCCATAAGTTATATGACCCAGTCCCTATTGAAGGACTTAAGACACAACCAAGACCAGCACTTATCAATAATACGGAATACGACTACAACCCACTTAGGAATGGTTATTATATAGGAACTCCAGATTTTAGACTAAATTGGTCTCCAGAAACTTCTTCATTTGCTATTAACAACTTACACCACGCTTGGAGATGTCCCGCTTACGACAACTACGGAAATACTATTGAGAGTGCTGGTGAGGAAGGAGTTATGTTAAAAAGGGCAAATGAAAATAGTAAAAATGCTACCTTTACCGATAACACGCCAAATCCTAACTATATTAACCAAGCATTCGCAAGAAGTTTCCAAAATACAGTTAGTAGATATGGTGGGATTAGTGTTTTTAACTGGGCGAGAACAGTAGCAAGGAAGATGGCGGATGTAGATTATAGAAATGGTAGGGTTTATAATCAAGATAAACTACATTTACTAACATTTAACGACTATTTTTCCACTAATTCTAAGGCAAAACAAGCGTGGAATTCTACTATATGGGCGAGATTAGGATTTACCTACGACCAGATGTGTAATGAAGATGCTTACGAACTTAACCAATATTACGACCGAGACATTCAAGGAGAAAAAGACCTTCCTTCCTTTACAACCAAAGACGACACACAAGACAACAATATCTTTCCCCTAACTGAAGAAAACCCACACCTTTTCGGCACTACTACCAGAGCGAACTTAGGAGTAGCGGCGGCAAGTGGCGTTTCTACTGCTTATAACCCTACCGAAATTTTATATGAAGGTTCAACAACCCATATAGCACCAAGAACTTATAACAATATGGATATCAATACCCCCTTTAATGTTGCTGGACGAGCAATACCATATAAGTCTTCTGCTGGGAACACAACCGACTTTGGAGGTGATGTTAATAATATCTATTCCTACTTCGGTAGTATGTGGAGAGAAATGACTGGAACTATTATCCTAACTAAAGGCAGACCATTACAAGCACTAAGTCTTCCTACCTTAAACGAACAAGGTTATTATATCATAACAAGTGATATTCTGGAAGCACACGAAGATAGTATAAAAAATACTAAGGGTATGGGTCTCTTAGGAGTTGTTCCATTCTCCCAACAAGCAACCAACGATTTTATGAATAATACAGAACCCTTAATACATATCCTAAACCAGAAAAAGATTATAAATTCTATAAAGTTCAAAGTCCTATATCCTAACCTAAAGAACCCAGAAATAGACCCTAACTCAAGTGTTATCCTAAAAATAATTAGACCAGTCCAAGCACAAAGGAAGACTGACCCTAACGAACAGAGTAATCCAGACCATAAAAAGAAAGCATAAATAGAACATATTTAAAGATATAACGATAGATATATAAAATGGATAATACAACTTTTCTCCTTAAAAATTACGAGAAGATGATTGAACTGGGTTTAACTACTAAGGAGGTTGTTAAGGAAAAGTTAGGAGAAGAACTAAAATCGTCCTTTGATAAGATACATAATAACTACCTAAACCAGAAAGAAGTTCAACTGAAACAATACCATAAAAGATATAATAGTGATACAGATGTAAGTAAAGAAAATAAAAAGAAACGAGCAGAAGCATATAGACTTCGCTACCAAACTAATCCAGAGTATAGGGAAAAGCAGAAAAATAGAATGAAAGAATATAGGGCAAGGAAGAAGGGGTTAATCACTATCACTTAGGAAAGTCAAAGTATCTAAATTAGGCGATTGCTTCTTAGCATAACAACCTTCACATTCATAATAGAACTTCGCCTTTTTACTGGTTTTTGGGTGAAACTTCCAAACATTACATTTACCACAAAGAACACGCTTTTTATTAACACATTTATTACACCTTAGAAACCTTCTTGGGTCTTTATATTCCGTAGTTTTACTAACCTTGAGTTCATTACACCCAAGACATTTTTTAAATTTATTTTGTGCTGTATATAAGTCTATCGCTTTTATCCAATCTCCAATCTTCTCTCTTATCTCTGGGTCTAAGTTTTTGACTTCGGCGATTTTTTCTAATTCTAAGACACACTTACTTCCTAATATATATAACTGACTATTAAATTCTAATATACTAAGATGGTGTAGATGCGGTTTTCCGCAGACGCAAGAATACTTATCTACTCCATCTTCTACCTCATAACACTTAGGATTGATTAGATGTTTGAGAGGATTGTTAGTATGACCGCATACTAATTCTAATTCCATATCCATTAAAACTTCCCAGTCTTTTAGTCCTATATCTTTACCTATATAATTTAGACCTCCTTTCAGTCTCTTATACCTTTCCTTATCTATTTTTGCTACTGTTTGCTGGTCTTCAGTAAGGGAATTCATTACATTAGTGCTGATGTTCGCCATTATGCTATGAATATGCTTAGGGAGATAACCTTAAATAAAAATAATAAAATTTAATATATATCAACAACATTATCTAAGTCTGGTGGTGGCGTTATAGGTCTTTCTTCTTCTTCCTCTTCTGCGATTACATCGTTAGTATCCGCAATTACCCTAAAACTATCAAGTCCGTATTCCAACTTACTTAGGTGATTGTCTGTTAGGATATCTTCTTCGGTAATAGTATCTAAAACACCTTTGAAGTCATTATATTCTTTCATACTTGGTGCTTGGTCTAACCAGTTATATTTTAGTTCTTTGAAGCGGTTAATTTTATCGTTTCCTTTTTTCATAAGTTTATTATATATGTCTATCTCACGCTTTTCATCTAATACCTTTTGCCTAAGTAATCGTTCTTCCCTTTGTCTTGCTTTATATGGATTTGGCGGAGGAATACTAACTTCATTTTCCTCTATAATAGTTCCTATACGCTTCTGTTTTAACTTCGCTCGTCCCTTAGCAAGAGCGTCCTTCTGTCTTTTACTAAGTTCCTTCTTAGGTCTCTCTTTCTCAAACATCATTTCACTCATATATATATATCCCAAGAGTTTTTTTTTACTTTCCATACTTCTCTGCTAACTTTTTTAGGTTAATGTCTAATCTCCCTCGTTTCTTAGTCATCTGTGCTGAAGTTTTCTTATTCTCTCCAGCAGTCCCAGACTTCAGTTTAGCATTAGCAGTTTTCATAAATTCAGCAAACTTGTCTTGGAATTCCTTTCTTTTTTTAATATACTCATCGTCTTTCTTCTTAGATTTTTCTTTCCCAGTAGAAGATAGGGATTTTTCAAGTTTCTTAGACATTTTAGTAAATGCGTCGTCCTTAGAACTATACTTAGTTAATGGACTGGATTTTACTTCTTCTCCTAAGAACCTTTTGATAACCTCCTTAGGAACTCCCGTTCTTGTGTATTTATCTGCGAACTCTTGTTTTCCTTTCTTAGTAAAAACACTTTCATTCGTATCATCAACCGTCTTACCTTCCTTTCTTGCTTTTTTCCTTTCTATGCCTTTTAGTAATCCAGCATTCAGTTTGGTTTTCTGTGCCTCTGTTGCTTCACCTCCAACCATTTTACCTTCTAACTTTTTATCTCTTCCTACTGTAGATTGTGCCGAACGGAAGATTTCCTTAGGAACTGGGACTATTTCTGTATCTTTCTTGTTAGTAGGTATGTTATCAAAATATAATTTTTTACCACCTCCTCCAAGTGCTAAAAGGGAAGGGTCATCAGCAGTTATGGTTTTTGTTTTTCCATTATAGATAAACTCATAACCATTCCATTCTCCTTCGGCAATTGTTATTTTCTTACCAGACCCTTTCTCTATATCACCGACTTTAGTAAATTCTACCTTTTTTACTCCTTTCTTCTTTTCCTCTTTATCTGGTTCTTTGTAATCTTTTACTTTCTTTACTTTACCACTCGTAGCAAATTTCCCAGTAAGTTTTCGCTCCTTACCACCTCTTACGAATGGATTTGCTCCTCGTTTTTCTACTAAGTCTTTCTTACTGGGTTTAGGATAAGTTCTCTTACCCTTCTTCTGCTTTCCTATAACATCTGCTTCCCTAACTAATCCTCCTTCATTATCTCCTCTATAATCAGTATCTTCTTGAAGGTCGGCAAGTTGATTACTTCCTAAGGTGAATTCTCCTTCTCCAAAAAAATCTCCTTCATCTTGTCTTGGTGCTTGGTAAGTTCGGTAGTCTGTATATCCAGTTCTGGTTGCTCCTCTACGGAAATCTGGATTTAACTGACCGCCTCCAGACTTATCCTTATACCTACCTATTGGTTTCGCCCACCCTTCCGCAATTGTTCTATTATGAGTAGCACGAAGGGCATTATTAAATGGAAGTAGTAATGGTTCGTTTATCCTTTTATAATCTTGGAATTCTTGACCGAAAGTATCACCTCCTTTTTTCCTAATCTTTTTAGCATTTGGAGTTCTACTAAGACTACCTTGTCCTTCTTCTGGGAACTTCTGGTTTATAAAAGTCCCAGTTTCCATACTCGCTTTTAGTGCCTTAGCATCTCTCTTTCTATCTTCATTCAAAACCCCTTTAAATTCCCTAATAGAATTAGGATATAGGATAGTATCAAATTCACCCTTACTACCTTGCGAAGTATCTAATATAGGTTGTCCTCTTCTTGCTGGAGTTATCCTATCGTATGAAGTGGGTTTAAGGGACTTAGTTTTATACTCTGTATCTCTACTAAATGTCTTCTTAAAAGGTTCTGTTTTTCCGTCCCCTTGAAGCACCATAGTAAGTTTCTTAGGTAAAGATGCTTGTAAAACCGAAGTTGTATTACCATAATTACTATCACCTTGAGGATAGAATAAATCTGGTAAGTCTGGATTTGGAACTCCTTTCTCCTTTCCCTTAACTGTATTCTTACCACCTCGTCTAACACTTGGTATCTTATCTAAGTCTGGGGCATAGTATATATCTGCTATTTTGGAATAACCAGCACGATTTATTATAGAAGTTTCTAAGATGCTTGGGGGTCTTTTCGCAGTCTCATCTCGTAATGGTCTATTCTTAAGAGTATCAAGTTCTTCGGCAGATAACTTTACATCTACTATAGCATCTACATAATTGAACCCACTTTTTACATATGCTATTTCACCTCCTTTAACTTCCTTCTTACTTCTACCTTGAACCCTAACCTCTTCATTTGTAAGTCGTGATTTACCATAAGGAGCGGAAGAAGGGAGTGTCTTAGAAGTTGTAGGAACTCTTCCGTATTCTTGTCCCTTTTTCCTAACTGTAATTCTTGACGGAGTTAGGATAGCATCTGGTCTAATTTGGTTATTAGCAAAGGTTTTAGATTGGAACATATCTATAAGATTATCAGCGTTGTTTTCTTCTTGTAATGAAGGAGCATTCTTTTCTGCTTGGAATAAGTCCATAAGATTATCTGCTTCTCCTTCTCGCAGACTTGTCTGCTTTTTCTGTATCTCTTCCTTAGTAAATATCTGTTCTTCTAACTGTTGTAAGTATCCGCCTCCTCTCCTAACTTTTGCTGGTGCGACTGAAGGCAACATAGTATCCGCCCAAGATGAATAATTAGACATTTCTGGGGGTGCTTCATACTTCATCTTAGGCATACTTACTGGAACGGAAGTTGCGTCTTTCTTTTGTGCTAATGCCTTTTTAACTTCTTCTGGTAATTCTTTCTTTACCTTCCTTTCCTCCATAGGATTAGGAGTAGGAACAACACGAGTTTTTGAGACTTTACTAACTACTTTAGCAACCTCCTTAGGTTTAACACGAAGATTGTTAGATTTAGTAGTAGTCTTAACTGTTTTCGCTGGGGTTGATGTAGTTGGTGTATTTACTACCTTTGCTACTGGTAATCGGTTGTCCCTACTTATGAGTTCTTTTGCTT